>WOR8_10005754_pt1 | contig 24211 bp, 23 predicted proteins | sample DeeMarSeWOR38_10_FD_19890 | JGI IMG/M metagenome (IMG submission 19890) | reverse complement strand
TGATTTTACGCCGATTAGCGCCGAACGGGCCGCCATGGAATCCCGTATCGCATATTGCTTCGAGGTCGACGGCAGCTGTCCGTGTGATGAGGATGTGTGTAGATTGTAATTTGGTGTATGCGTTAAATTGTCGGTTCGCTATAGTAGGTTCGACTGCTCAAATCTACAGGCTGTCGGAGGTTAGAGGAACGCTTCGCTTAAGGTTCGAGGCTGATAAGCAGAATGATCAGGCCTCCAGCCTCTTGCCTCAAACCTATGGCTGCTGAAGGCGTCGGCCTCCAACCTTATAGCTTTAAATACCGGCAACCCATTGACTTGGTAATTGATCAACAAATATGGTATCTTTCTATGACCGACGAAAAATTCATGAAAGAAGCCCTGGCGCTGGCTCATGACGCTTTGGCGAAAGGCGAGTAAAGGCGAGTTCCCGGTCGGGTGTGTGATGGTTTACCGGGAAAAGGTCCTGGTGACCGGTGCCCGCATGGGTACAACAGCCGGCGATGGAAGAAATGAGCTCGACCATGCCGAGATGGTGGCACTGCGACGGTTGATTGATCTCGAGGAGCCCGTCAACCATGAGGAGATAACCGTTTTCTGCACCATGGAACCGTGCCTGATGTGCTACGCTGCCCTGATGCTTGCCGGTGTCGGCAAGATCGTTTACGCTTATGAAGATGTCATGGGCGGCGGCAGCGCCGTGGAGCGCGGGCGTCCTGCGAACCGAAAGCCTCAATTTATTTCAGGCCTATTTTTCCAATCCGACCAACCGCTACTGGGAAAACAGCCTGCTGGCTGAATACACGCTGGCTCAGTAAGGTTCAGGGTTTTAGGTTCTGGGTTCAAAGGTTTCAGAAGTTCCGGAGTTCGGATTAACCCTGAACGGCAAACCCAGAACCCTGAACCTTCAAACCCAAGAGCTTTGGTTCTTGAGTTCGTGGCGATGGATTGACAGAATTAGGATTATGCCTAATTTTATCGCCTATATTATAAATTTCTCTTGCATTTTTCTCTTGCATTTCTTAATTTTGTTGTATATTCAACGCGATGTAATCTTAATCAGAGGAAGCTTCAATCGCCTGCAGCAAATGATTGCAAGCCCTCGATCGGTTTGCCGCAGGTGCAAACCAAAGCCATAATAGACAGACCAGGAGGTAAGACATAGCCGCACCAAGACGACCGCATCGACCAATTCGTACGGACAGGGTTAACATCAACAGAAATATAAGGGCCAGAGAAGTAAGGGTGATAGACCCTGATGGAAACCAGATCGGTATTATTCCTACGGGAGAGGCGCTTGACCAGGCAGCTGAATTCGGTCTTGACCTGGTGGAAGTTTCACCCAATGCAAACCCGCCCGTTTGCAAGATTATGGATTACGGTCGCTATCGCTACGAGCAGACCAAAAAAAAGCAGGACGCCAAAAAGAAACAAAGCACGTTCCAGATAAAAGAGATTAAAGTTCGCCCCAAAACTGGTGAGCATGATCTGCAGGTCAAAATTGGACACATAAAAAAGTTTATCGGTCGCCGGGATAAAGTCAAGGTCACCGTCATTTTCAGAGGACGGGAAATCACGCTGTCCAAGCTGGGCATGACGGTGTTAGAAAAAATAGTCGAAGAAACCGAGGAAATAGCAATCGTCGAGCAAGCCCCCAAATTTGAAGGCCGCACCCTGGCGATGATCCTGGGACCAAAATAATCTGATTATCATAACAGACCCCAATTTTAAGCGATATCCTCCGTTTCAGGATTAGCTTACAGAATGATAGGACACCGACCAAGTAACTAACTACAGTTTGGATAATGACGGTGGCGTGGGCCGGTCTTCGAAAGCTCACGCCATCTATTTTTAATTATTTTAAAAAAAATTAATTTATTGCCGGCTTCGATATCCAGGCCGTCTGAATGTTTAAGCTGGCAAGTGAAGGAGAGGACCCATGCCGAAAATTAAAACCAATCGTGCTGCCGCCAAACGGTTTAAAAGAACCGGAACCGGAAAATTTGTCTTCAGCAAATCACACGCCAATCATATCCTGACCAAGAAGACGACCAAACGGAAACGTTCGCTGCGGCAGCCCAATATCATTGCCAAATCCGACCGCCGCGAGATCCGGTTGCTGCTGCCCAACGGCTAAACCGCTAACGGTGGATTGGCTTATTAATAATTTGGGACAACAAACTAAAAATTAGCGTTATTTGTTATTGGTTATTCGTTATTAGAACTGGATGATTTATCCATTAGATTATCCTTGGGTCGATACAAAATAAAAATGGCCTAAATCCTTCTTAATCCATTAACGATTAACCAATAACGAATAACTTCGACCAAAGGGAGATTAGATATGAGAGTTAAACGAGGATTCAAGGCCCGCAGACGTCGCAACAAGATTTTGAAATTGGCCAAAGGTTTTCGCGGCGGCCGGGGCAAGCTGTTTCGGACAGCGGCAGATGCTGTTGACAAGGCCCTGATGTATTCTTATCGCGACAGGCGCGCGCGCAAACGCGATTTCCGGCGGCTGTGGATCACACGGATTAACGCTGCCGCCCGACTCAATAACATGCCTTACAGCAAATTTATTCGGGGGCTGAAACTTGCCGGAGTTGAACTGGACCGCAAGGTTCTCGCCGAGTTGGCAATTTCAGATCCGGCCGGATTTGCCAAAATTGCGAACCTGGCAGCGAAACAAGTGTAGAAATGATTAATGAATAATGACAAATGAATAATGGTGGATGTCGCTACGCTCCACTTTTTTTATCATAAAATCGATAGAATTCATTCATTAGTCATTAGACATCAGACATTTGACATTTGTCATTTCAAGAGTGGTGACGTGCAAAACGAGCTAGATAAAATACACCAGCAGGCACTGGAAGCATTAGCGGGCGCTGAGACCGACCGCGAAATAGAGGACCTGGCGATACGCTATCTGGGCCGCAAGGGGATTTTAACCCAGTTTCTGCGAAATATTTCCCAACTGCCGACCGAGGAGAGACCGGCCGCCGGTAAAAAGGCCAACGCAGTCAAAACTGCCCTGGATAGCGCTTTTAAGCTTGCGGCCGAAAAGCTCGCATCATCAGGCGCTGCCGCAGACGCAAAAATTGATGTCTCTCTGCCGGGCAGAGTGCCCGCCCAGGGTACGTTGCATCCGATTACCCAGGTCAACCAGGAAATTTGCGACATTTTCTTAAGCCTGGGATTCGATATCGGGGAAGGGCCGGAGGTCGAGTCGGATTGGTATAATTTTGAAGCGCTTAATTTCCCCAAGAACCATCCGGCCAGGGACATGCAGGACACATTCTTTGTCAGCGACGATGTTGTATTGAGAACGCACACCTCGCCGCTCCAAATTCGCACCATGGAGAAACAGCCGCCGCCGGTAAGGATCGTCACGCCGGGAAAGGTGTACCGGTGCGATTCCGACCTGACCCATACCCCCATGTTTCACCAGGTGGAAGGTTTGCTGGTAGATGAAAACATTTCCTTTGGAGACCTTAAGGGGATTCTCACCACTTTTGTCCACCAGATGTTTGATGAGCAGACGAGTCTGCGTTTTCGACCCAGCTTTTTCCCGTTTACCGAACCCAGTGCGGAGGTCGATATCCTGTGCGTCATCTGCCGGGGCGAAGGTTGCCGAGTTTGCTCGCATACCGGATGGCTCGAAATTCTCGGTTCCGGAATGGTTCACCCTGCCCTTTATGAGAATGTGGGCTATGAAGCCGACCGCTACACCGGTTTTGCATTCGGAATGGGGGTGGAAAGAATCGCCATGTTAAAATACGGCATCGATGATATCCGCCGCTTCTTTGAAAATGATGTGAGGTTCCTTTCTCAGTTTTAAGGGCTTGCCATAATTCAGAGCAGAACAACAGTCAAAATCACTTTCGTATCGGGTATTGAGTGTTTTGTGTTTGACAGTGGTCACGAGTTATGCGCCCATTGCATCTTTGCCAAACACCAAATACAAAACACTAAACAACACGACGAATTGGGTATACATACGGTTTTATTTCGAAAACTTCAATCAACCCTGTAACTTAATTATCAAACACCATGAAAGTAAGTGTCAGTTGGCTCAAAGACTACATCGACATCCAGATGGATGCCGTCGCTCTGGCGGATGCACTGACCATGGCGGGACTGGAAGTGGAATCGGTTTCAGATCGCTATGCTTACCTGCAATCAGTGTTCGTCGGCCGCATTGCGGAAGTGAAGCCCCATCCGAACGCCGACAAGTTAACCGTCTGTCGGGTCGAAACCGGCGATGGCAGTCGCACGGTGGTATGTGGAGCGCCCAATGTCTCCGAGGGGATGCTGGCACCCCTGGCGGTGCCCGGAACGGTATTTCCCGACGGAAGCCAGCTGGAAAAAAGCGTGATCAGGGGTGAAAAATCAGACGGTATGCTCTGCAGCGATCTGGAACTGGGGCTGGGAAACGACGGCAGCGCTATCATGGAGCTGGATCCGTCGCTGAAAGCGGGAGATCGCCTCGCCGACGCCCTTGATCTGACAGACACGGTATTTGAATTTGATTTGACACCCAACCGGCCGGACTGCCTCAGTGTAATCGGCATTGCGCGTGAAATTGCAGCCATCCAGAAAACCCCCCTCAAATATCCCGATTACAGCCTGAATGATAAGAACAATGCCATCGCCGGCTTGACTTCGGTTAAAATCGAAGCCCCCGACCACTGTCCGCGATATTCAGCCAGACTGGTGGAAAACATTGAAGTAAAACCGTCGCCTTTCTGGATGCAGGACCGCCTGCTGTCGGTTGGGCTGCGGCCGATCAATAATCTCGTGGACATCACCAACTACGTCATGATGGAAACCGGCCAGCCCCTGCACGCTTTTGATTTTGATCAATTGGCCCAAAACCGGATTGTCGTAAAAACAGCCCGCGATGGCGACAGGTTCGTCACCCTGGATGACAAAGAGCGTCGACTCAACTCCCAGATGCTGATGATATGTGACGGCGAGAAACAGGTTGCCGTAGGCGGTGTGATGGGTGGATTGAACTCGGAAATTGAAGAAACAACCCGGCGGGTGTTGATCGAGGGCGCCTATTTTAATCCGATCAGCATACGCAAAACCGCCAAAACCTTGGGGTTGAGCACGGACGCCTCCCATCGTTTTGAACGCGGAGTGGACCCGGAGGGCACCGTCCGGGCCGTCAACCGCGCCGCCAAACTCATGGTGGAGTTTGGCGGCGGCATCCTCATCGAGGGGCTCATCGACGAGTATCCGCAACCCCAGAAGGTCAACCGTGTCAGCTTGAGCACCGCGCGTACGCGCAGGCTTTTGGGCATCCATCCCGATGCCGCCGAGATTCAAAAGCTGCTTGAATCCATTGAATTTAACGTCGTAAAAATCACTCCCGGACCCGACAACCAGATTCTGGAGGTCGTGCCGCCATCGTTTCGGGTGGATATTTCACGACCGGAGGACTTAATGGAAGAAGTCGCCCGCCTGTCGGGCTATGATAATGTACCGACGACCTTTCCGGCGATGCCGGCCGAAGCCCGACCGCCTGAACCCGGGCTTCAACTCAGAAAACGTCTGAAAGAGTTGATGACCGGCTTCGGATTTACCGAAGCGATCACTTACAGCTTTGTGGCTGAAGCGTCATGCGATCACCTGCGCTTTAAAGCCGAAGATCCCCGGCGGAACCTGATTCATATCCTAAACCCGCTATCGGAAGATCAGGCTGTCATGCGGACATCCCTGGCCACCGGGCTGATTCAAACCGCTGTTTACAATATCGCCCAGCAAGTCAAAAATTTGAAACTATTCGAAATCGGTAAATTATTTTTGAAAACGGATTCCCAGCAGCTACCCTGGGAGCCGGAATTTCTGGCCGCGCTGTGGACGGGCGCGCGCCATGACGCCTCGTGGCACGGCCGCGAAATCCCGTGTGATTTTTACGACATCAAAGGCATCGCCGAAGGTCTTCTCGATGCGCTGAAAATCGATCGGGTCCAGTTTACCGCCATGCCCGATAGCGATTGCGACTACACCCGACCCGGTTATACGGCCCAAATTTTAGTCGCCGGCACACCGATCGGCCGGGTGGGAGAAATCGATCCCCGGGTTCGGGAGGTCTTCGATTTAAAACAACCGGCCTTTATTTTTGAGCTCGATCTGGACAAAGCCAGGGCCTCGATGGCGCCTGCCGTAAAATCAAGGCCGCTTCCCAGATTCCCGGCGATTTACCGGGACATTACCATTATTGTCGACCGAAGGATCGAAACCCAGACGGTGCTGGCGGCGGTTGCGGATTTCCGCGAGGATCTGGTGGAAAACCTGCACCTGTTTGATGTTTTTGAAGGAGACCCCATTGCCGCCGGCAAAAAAAGCGTGTCGTTTCGGGTCACCTACCGATCGTCGGCCAAGACCCTTGAAGATGACGACGTCAATGATCTGCATAAATCGATGACAGCCAGACTGTTAACAAAATTCGATGCAACGCTGCCGGCTTGAGACCGGCTTAAAAATACATGATAAGTTTCGAGTGACTTTGACGTTACCCTGACAGCACGGAGGGCGAAGGGTTGAAAATGCAAAGCAAAAGACCTTATCAGACGAAAATTCCGGACAAGCTTTATTTTAAAATCGGCGAGGTCAGCAAAATTGCCGGGCTCCCGAGCCATGTTTTAAGATTTTGGGAATCAGAATTTAAAAGAATAAAGCCCCGTCGAACCGCTTCGGGGCAACGCTCTTATACCCAAAAAGATGTGGCCCTGATCCTGGAGATCAAGCACCTGCTCCATGAAAAAAAGTTTACCATTGACGGCGCTCGAAAATATTTGAGCTCCAGGGCCCGGACGAAATTGGACGACAGGGATTTTCTGGAAGACCTGAAAGCGGAATTGACAAGTATCAGGGATTTGCTCAACAACAATTAGTTTAATGAAAGCTATTGACAATTAAGAGAATTTGTCTTAAATAAATTAATCTTAGGCGTTAGGCGAGCGAGACCTTTGAATTTGGATAACAGGTGGGTCGCAAAGGTCACCAAGCAAGACTTTTGCAAAGAAACCTTTTGCAAGGTTTTCAGAATAGGCCCTTGCAAAATGTTCATTTTCGTTGAAGTTCAAGGAAGGGCCAAATTTTAGCCGCAGACATACATTGAGTATTGCGAGGATTAAAATTTGACCCTGACGCTGAAATTGAGCGAAAAGGGACTTTTTGCAAGGGTCTATGAGCGGGCATAGCTCAGTTGGTAGAGTACAAGCTTCCCAAGCTTGGTGTCGCGAGTTCGAATCTCGTTGCCCGCTCCAACTCAAGCTCGCTGTTTCAGCTGGGGTTGTTGGCTTGGAGTGGCTCCGTTTCCGTAATGTGGGATGAACTTAACTTTTTCCTTATGGCTATTGGTATGAACAGATAAATTTTCTCGCTGTACATCAAGAGGTCAACCTGAAACATGAGGAAACGGGCTATAGCCCGTTTTTGTTTTTTTAAGAGCCACCGTTGGGAACCAAAAGAAAACATAAAAAAAGAGCCGGGCAGCCGGCTCGTAGCTCTAAACCTGTGAACGAAAAAAAGGTCGCTGCACAGGTCAGCACGCTGGCCGAGCCGCTGTGCGCCGCCGAGGGCTTTGAACTGGTTCACGTGGAGTTCCAACGGGAAGCAAGCGGCAGGATTTTAAGGTTGTATATTGACAAGCCCGGCGGCATCAATCTGGACGATTGTGTGGGTGTCAGCCGTCAAATTGGAGATATTCTGGATGTCAATCTAGAAGAATTGGGGCCGTACAGTCTTGAAGTCACGTCACCGGGGCCGAGACGGCCGTTGGCGAAACATCAAGATTTTGACAAATTCAAGGGCCACCGTGCCAAAATAACGACGCGTCGAGCGCTTAACGGACAAAAAAACTTTACCGGAATCCTTTTGGGAATATCCGGTGAGCAGGTCAACCTGCAAATCGGCGAAGAAAACATCCTGATATCGTATCAGGATATTTCGAAAGCACGACTTTCAGAATAAATGGAGATCTCTGATGTTTATCTCAGACATAAAACGGGTTGTTGAACAGGTAAGCCGCGATAAAGGCATCGATCGCGAAGTGCTGATCAGGGCGTTGGAAGAAGCCTTGCGTTCTGCTGCCAGGAAAAAATTCGGCAACAAGCTGGATATCGAGGTCCAATATAATGACGAAACTGGTGAGATCGAAGTCTTCCAGTTCAAAGACGTTGCCGAAGTCGTCACCGAACCGGCCTACGAAATCAGTCTCGAGGAGGGCCGCAAACTGGATCCCGAATGCGAGGTTGGCGATAGCCTGGGCACTAAAATGGATGCCACCACGTTTGGCCGCATCGCCGCCCAATCGGCCAAACAGGTCATCATCCAGAAAATGAAAGATGCCGAGAAAGACGCTGTCTACGCCAATTTTATCGACCGCAAAGGTGAGATCATCAACGGCATCGTTCAGCGAATTGACCGGGGCGACATTATTGTAAACCTGGGACAAACCGATGGAATCGTGCCGGTTCGCGAGCAGGTTCCGAGGGAATCCTACCGCCGGGGTGACCGGATACGCGCTTATATACTGGACGTGCTCCATGAATCACGCGGTCCGCAGGTGGTGCTTTCCAGAACGCATCCCAACTTTTTAATTGATCTTTTCCGAACCGAGGTGCCGGAGATCGGCGAAGGCATCGTCACCATTATGGGGGCTTCCCGCGAACCCGGTGTAAGGGCCAAGATTGCCGTGGCCTCCAATAATTCAGACATCGATCCAGTCGGTGCCTGCGTCGGAATGAAGGGCAGCCGCGTGCAAAACGTGGTTCAGGAGCTTCGGGGTGAAAAGATCGACATCATCCCATGGCATATGGACCCGGCCAAGTTCGTATGCAATGCCCTGGCGCCGGCTGAAATATCGCGGGTGATTATCGACGAAAGCAACAATTTGATGGAAGTCATCGTCCCGGATGAATTCCTATCCATCGCCATTGGCAAAAAGGGACAGAACGTCAGGTTGGCATCCAAACTGACCAACTGGCATTTGGATGTCAAAAGCGAAACCCGCTATAACGAGGCCATGCAAACCGGCTATGACTCGCTCGTGGCGCTGCCCGGGGTTGGAATCAGTTTGGCCGACGCGTTGTATGAAAGTGGCTTTTATTCGGCCGAGGAAATCAGAGAGGCCAGCGTCGAAGATTTGGTTCAAATTCGAGGAATCGGAGATGAGAAGGCTGCCAAACTCTTGGAAGCCGCCCAAAATGCGGCGCTGGAGGCTGCCGAAGCGCAGCAAGCCGCCGAAAATGAGCGCGGTGATGCTGATAACGAAACTGAAACCGCCGAAAATGAGCGCGGTGATGCCGATAACGAAACTGAAACCGCCGAAGATGAGCGCGGTGATGCCGAAAACGAAGCTGAAGCCGTCGATGCGGACGGTACGCCGCAGCCATCGGAACCATCCGATGAACATGAACCGGAACCATCTGAAGAGGGTGAATCGGAAGAAAAAAATGATTGAAAATTTTCAATCGCCAAATCCGATGAGTCCGGATCAGGCACTAGGGGGACGTAATGGCAAAAATTAGGGTTTACGAACTCGCCCGAGAACTTAATATGACAAACAAAATGCTGCTCAGCAGGCTGGGTGATCTGGATATCTCTGTCAAGAGCCATATGAGTTCTCTGGATGATGAAACCATTGCCAGGATAAAGACGATGATTTTCGGTAAGAAGGAAGAAACTGTTGAGGAAACGCGCATAAAACCGACCGTTATTCGTCGACGTCGCAAAAAGGTGCAAGTCAAAGTCGCACCTGAACCTCCGGCAGTGTCTGATGATGTGTCCGCCCTTGAAAAGCCTGCGGAAGAAGTCGCCGATGAAATAGAGGCCGCCAAAAAGGAAGCGGCCCCGGAAGCCGCCGAGGAGACGCCCGCAGAAGAGGCAGCGCCGGTTGAAACAACACCGTCTGCAGAAAATCCCGTCGAGCCGGAAGCCGAGGCCGCAGCCGAAGCGGCCAAACCGGTGGACCTGAAGGAAAAGAAGCTCAAAAAAACGGCTAAAAAGGTCAAGAAGGAAGAAGCGGCCAAAATTATCCAACTGCCGGTCAGGCCGGTGGAACCCCCGGCTAAGAAAAAAGCCGCCCCGGGCGGTAAAGCCAAAATTGAGGAACTTCCTTCCCCCGGACCTGCCGCCGATGCAGGACCCGCTGCCGTGGTTGAAGATCTGACGGCCAAGGACGGCAAGAAAAAGAAATGGAAGAAAAAGGGCGAGGAGGGTGATCGTCAAAAACGGTTTTTAAAAAAGAAAATCTCGTTTCGCAGAAAATCGGTGGTGGAAGGCCAGGACTTGTATGATGTCGGTTACAAGGGGCGCAAACCCCGTAAAGGGGCCAAAGCCAAAGCCGCTGCTCCCTCCCAAAAAACCCAGATCACGACGGCCAAAGCCATCAAACGCCGCATTAAGGTCGATGAGGCAATTATTATTTCCGATCTGGCCAAGCGGATGGGCATAAAAGCCAGCGAGATGATAAAAATCCTTATGGGCATGGGCGTGATGGCCACCGTTAATCAAAGCATCGACTTTGACACAGCGGTCTTGGTGGCGTCCGAGTTCGAATACGAAGTGGAGCACGCTGCCTTTGAAGAGGAAACGATCTTAAAGCAGGAGGCCGATGATCCCAAAAAATTGCAGGAACGGCCGCCGGTGGTTACCATCATGGGCCATGTCGACCACGGTAAGACCTCCCTACTGGATGTTATCCGTAAAACCCGGATCACCGAAAACGAGGCCGGTGGAATTACCCAACACATCGGCGCCTATCATGTCGCCACAGAAAGAGGCCAAATCGCCTTTTTGGACACCCCCGGCCATGAGGCGTTTACCGCCATGCGTTCACGCGGTGCCAAAATCACCGATCTTGTGGTTCTGGTTGTCGCAGCTGACGACGGCGTGATGCCCCAGACCCTGGAAGCCATCAACCATTCCAAGGCCGCCGGGGTCCCGATTATTGTTGCCGTCAACAAAATAGACAAGGCCAACGCGGACCCCGAGCGCGTGAAGCGCGAATTGGCCGAGAACGGCTTGACCCCCGAGGACTGGGGCGGGGATACGATCTTTGTCAATGTTTCAGCCAAGGAGCGCCAGGGTATCGACGAATTGCTTGAAATGATCTCGCTGCAGTCCGAAGTATTGGAACTTAAAGCCAACGCGAATAAACTGGCCTACGGCCATGTTGTCGAGGCCAAAATTGACTCCGGCAGAGGCCCGGTGGCAACCGTATTGGTGCAGGACGGTACCCTGCGCAATGGAGACCCGGTAGTATGCGGCATTCATTTCGGAAAAATCCGCGCCATGCTGGATGACAGAGGGGTCCAGGTGGAAAGCGCCGGACCTTCGATTCCGGTTGAAGTCCTGGGATTATCGGGGGTCCCCATGGCCGGAGATGAGTTCATCGCCCTGGCCGATGAGAAAAGCGCCAAGCAGGTCAGCGAACACCGTATCCAAAAGCAACGCTCCAAGGAATTGGCCCAGACCAATCGACTCAGCCTGGAAAAGCTTTATGAACAAATCCAGCAGGGCGAAATCAAAGATCTCAATCTTATCATCAAAGCCGATGTGCACGGCTCAATCGAAGCCCTGGGTGAGGCGCTCACCAAGCTTTCCAACGAGGAAGTGAAGGTAAATGTGGTCCACTCAGCCACCGGGACCATCACCGAATCCGATGTCTCCCTGGCGGCAGTGTCCAACGCCATCATCATAGGATTCAACGTGCGGCCGACCCCGAAGGTCCAGGTGTTCGCCGGTGAAGAAAATGTGGATATGCGCTTTTACAATGTGATTTACGATGTCATCAAAGACGTCAAAGGCGCCATGGTGGGACTGATGGAATCCACCTTCAAAGAACATGTGATCGGTACCGCGGAAGTTCGCGAAGTATTTCAAATCCCTAAAATCGGGGCTATTGCAGGCAGCTATGTCACCGACGGCAAGATTGAACGCGGACAAAGCATCCGCGTGGTGCGGGACGGTGTCGTGGGCCGGTTATGAATGCGGTATCGGTGTGGAGAATTTTAATGATATCAAAGTCGGAGATATTCTCGAGTGTTATTATCTCGAAGAAATCCGACCGCAGATAGCATAAAAACGAGCGTTCCGCTATCGCGGAACTTGAGGATCGGCCTTACAGGCCTTGAGAACCGTCCCTGCGGGACTTAAGGCTGGAGGCAAAAATGTTGACTCAGTGGGAATTTGAATAAAAGTTGTGAGCGTCCAGCCTCTAGCGTAGCGATCCTCAAGCGAAGCGCTCCTGTAATCCGCCAGAGGCGGGGTACAGGACTGATTACCCTGCGGCTGCATGACTGCCGTTCGCTGAAGGGCAAGCGCAAGGTTGTCAAATCGATGATCAACCGCTTGCGCAACAATTTCAATCTTTCGGTGGCGGAGGTGGGCGCAAACGATATATATCAGAGAGCCGAAATCGGTTTTTCACTGGTCGGCAACGACAGTTCACTGATCAACTCAAAAATCGATAAGATTTTCAACATGGCCGAAGACCTGGGCCTGGCTGAAATCATCGATACGGAAATGGAAATTATTCATTTATGACCTCCTTTTCCCGGGCTGAAAGGGTCAGCGGTTTAATACAGGAAACCCTGTCAGACCTATTAAATAAGCGCATTCACGATCCGCGATTGCACATGGCAACCATCACAAGGGTGAAGATGTCAGCCGATTTGAAAAGTGCACGGATTTATTATGCCATTTATGGCGATGATAAAAGGTCGCAGGACGCGGCGAAAGGTTTCGAAAGTGCGCGCGGCTTTATAAAGCGCATTCTTGCACCCCAGCTTGGCCTGCGCTATATGCCGGATTTGAAATTTTTTTACGATGACTCATTTGACTACGGATCCCATATCGATCAATTGCTCGAAAAGATAAAAAGCGACGATGGACAAAATCATCACTCACATTAAAAGGGCCCATCATATCCTATTGGCTTCTCATTCGGAACCGGATGGTGATGCCGTCAGCTCTATTCTGGCCCTGGGACTGGCCATCGGCCAACTCGGCAAAAAGACAACCATTTACAACGCCAGCCCGATTCCGGCTGTCTATCGCTTCTTGCCTTCCGTGGAACGCATCGTGCGGCATATCAAAAAGGCGAACACCTATGACGTGGCCCTTGTCCTGGATTGCGGCGATCTGCCGCGCGTAGGCGAAGCCAGTGCCACCATCAGCCGGATACCGTTGGTTATCAATATCGATCACCATATTTCCAACACCGGTTTCGGCGATCTGCAGCTTATCGATCCCCTGGCCTGTTCCACAGCCGAAATCGTCTATCGGCTGATAAAAGCCATGGATGTCTCTATCGATGAAGCCATGGCGACGTCTGTATATACGGGCATTTTAACTGACACGGGCTCGTTTCGTTTTTCAAGCACCAACCGGGCCGCGTTCGCCATCAGCCAGGAAATGACGGAGCTGGGGGTGGAACCCCATGCCGTCGCCCAGCACGTATACGGAACCTACTCACTGGGCCGCATTAAGCTGTTAAACCTGGCGCTTGATTCAATTGAAATATCGGAAAACGGCAAATTGTCGATTATGACCGTCACCGGGGCAATGTTTGCAGAAACCGGAACGCATCCCGAAGATGTTGACGGTATGATAAATTACGCCAGACGGATTGAAGATGTCAAAGTGGCCGCCCTGATTCACGAGCAAAAAAACGGAAAAACCTATTCAAACGGTCAAGGCCACTACCATGTAAGCCTGCGGTCGGACGGAAGCGTAGATGTGGCGGCCATTGCCGGCTCTTTCGGTGGCGGCGGCCACACCAGCGCTGCGGGGTTCCAGATCGAAACGTCGTTGAAGAAATTAAAATCCGATATCATCACCCTGGCGCAGAATCTCTGAATCGGGTTGCGGGTTGCGGGTCGGCACGGTGGCCGACCCTACTTTGGTTGTCTGTTATTCGTCATCTGTAGGGTCGGCCACCGTGCCGACCAATGCTAAATGATCGGAGACAAGCGACCAGGAACCAGTGACCAGAAGCAAGAGACCAAAATTGAACGGGATATTGCTAATCGACAAACCCGTGGGGATAACCTCCGCCCGGGTTGTGTCGATTGTAAAAAAGGCACTTGGTGCCAAAAAAGTCGGGCACGCCGGCACCCTGGATCCATTTGCCGAGGGCCTGCTGTTATGCTGTGTCAATCAGGCCACGCGCTTGGCCGATTTTTTGCTGCACGGTGCCAAAAAATATATCGCTGAGCTAAAACTCGGAGAGCAAACGGATACCCAGGATTTAACCGGCACCGTCATATCAAGGGCGGCGCCGGAAAACTATTCGACCCAAACTTTACAAACGGTATTCAAGGCGTTCGAGGGACCCATTGAGCAGTTGCCGCCGGTTTATTCGGCCCTAAAGCACAAGGGGGTTCCACTATACAAGCTGGCGCGCAGCGGCAAACCGGTTCAAAAGCCGCCCCGGCAAGTTGAAATCTACGGTATTGACATACTGGATATTTCACTGCCGTTGGTTCGTTTTGAGGTGTCCTGTTCAGCCGGGACCTATATCCGTACGCTGGGATCCGATATCGGGAAAATGTTGGGTTGCGGAGCGCATCTAAATGCGCTAAAACGGACTGCAAGCAGCGGATTTAGCCTCGAACAGGCGGTATCATTATCGGCCTTAAAAAATTTAGCGGCCGGACGCCAGCCACCGCCGCTCATCAGCATGGCGGACGCCTTGCCGGAAATGCCGACATGCCAAGCTGACAGGCATCTGGCCCAAAAGATCCGGTACGGTCGGATGATTACAATCCGGGATCTTGCCGGCACCGGCGGACCGGACATCCGCCGAATTGCGGGCTCTAAATTAAAAGTTGTTGATCAATCGGGGGAACTTGTTGCAATATTAAACTATCAGGCCCAAGATCAGCGCCTGACTTATGGTTGTGTGTTTGCCAACCAGGGTGCCTGATCAAGTCGGATCGATCTGAAAAATGCAAAACTTATATCGATGTATTCATAACAAGAGGAGGCAAAAAAGAAAGTGACTTTCACAACCGATGACAAGAAGAAACTGATCGAGAAATTTAAGCTGCACGATACCGATACGGGGTCCCCGGAAGTACAGGTTGGCCTTTTGACGCATCGAATTTCTTATCTGACTGAGCATCTTAAGGTACACAAAAAAGATCACCATTCCCGCAGGGGCCTGTTGATGCTGGTCGGAAGGCGCCGCCGGCTCCTTAATTATGTCAAATATAAAGATGTCAACCGTTATCGGACCATTATAGAAACCTTGGGATTAAAAAAGTAAACAACCGGCCGCATTGCTTCTTTATGCCCATCCACACCAGAGGACAAATTAAACTGGCGGTACCTAAATCACCAACCAATCTTCTCCCACACTTGGCGGGCAAGTTTCCCGATCAAAATTTGTTTTGTGGTCTTTGGTATCGCTCACGATATCCGGGTTCGCACCGGAAACAGGCGGCACAGCCGGCACACGGATAGATTCATTTTCGAATAGCATTCAGATCCAGTGACCGGGTCGCTAACAGTTAGGAGACAAAATGGAAAATATGTTTAAAGAAGAGATCGGCGGAAAAACCCTGAGCATTCAAACCGGCAAGGTTGCCAAACAGGCATGCGGGTCGGTGGTGGTCCAGTATGGCGACACCATCGTCCTGGTAACCACCGTGTCCGCTCACGAAGAAAGAGCGTCAAGTTTTTTGCCCCTTTCCGTTGAATACCAAGAAAAAATCTATGCTGCCGGCCGAATTCCGGGAAATTATTTTCGCCGTGAAATCGGCCGTCCCAGTGAAAAAGAAACGCTGACGGCCCGTTTGATCGACCGGCCCATCCGCCCCCTCTTTCCCAAGAATTATCGTTATGAAACCCAGGTGATTGCAACCGTTCTGTCGATGGACCAGGAAAATGATCCCGACACCCTGGCAATGGTCGGGGCTTCGGCAGCGCTCACGATTTCCGACATTCCTTTTGCCGGACCCATTGCAAGTGTTCGGGTTTGCCGCATAGACGGACAGTTGAAAGTAAATCCGGCCATACCGGAATGGGAAAACAGCGATATCAATATTATCGTGGCCGGCTCCAAAACCGGCGTCGTGATGGTGGAAGGCGGCGGGAATCTGGTCAGCGAGGCCGATATGTTGGAAGCCATATTTTTTGGTCACCAGGCCATGCAGCCGCTGATTGATATCCAGCACAAACTGAGAGAAACCAATGGCGTGCCCAAAAGGCCGTTTGCACCCCCGGAAAAAGATGAGAACCTGGTCCGCAGATTAGGGGACGATGCCTCGTCCCGCATCAAAGAAACCCTTCTGGTGCCGGAAAAAATCAGGCGCAACGCGGCTATGCGCAATCTTAAGACGGAGATGGTTGATAACCTGGGTGAAGATTGGGCCGAGCATCAGGATGAAGCCTATGAGATATTGGGTGATCTGCAGAAAAAAATCAGCCGCGATCTCATCTTGAAAGAGGGTCGTCGCATTGACGGCCGCCGTTTTGACGAAATCCGACCGATTACTTGCGAGGTAGGGATCCTGCCCCGGCCCCACGGCAGCGCTCTTTTTACCCGGGGTGAAACCCAGGTGATCGGTGTGCTCACGCTGGGATCCGGCCAGGATGAGCAGCGGGTCGAGACGCTGAGTGGCGAAGAATTCCGCCCCTTTATGCTGCACTACAACTTTCCGCCCTACTCGGTAGGCGAAGTCAAACGCATGGGCGGACCCAGCCGTCGGGATATCGGACACGGCGGATTGTCGACCCGCGCAATTGAGAAAATTTTGCCCGATAAAGAAGATTTTGATTACACGATCCGACTGGTATCGGAAGTTTTGGAGTCCAACGGTTCATCCTCCATGGGTACGGTGTGCGCCTGTTGCCTGGCCCTTATGGACGGCGGGGTTCCCATCAAGGCCCCGGTGGCCGGAATCGCCATGGGCCTTGTCAAAGAGGAGGACCAGATCGCCATCCTGTCTGACATATTGGGAGATGAAGACCACACCGGTGATATGGATTTTAAGGTCGCCGGCACCCGCGACGGCATCACCGCGCTGCAAATGGATATCAAAATCCTTGAGCTTTCAAAGGATATCATGGAGAAAGCTCTGGGGCAGGCCAGGGCCGGTCGCCTGCACATCCTGGACAAAATGGCCGAAGCACTCGATAAGCCTCGTACGGAAATATCGCCCTTTGCCCCGACCATTAACACCATACAGGTGAAACCGGATAAAATCCGTGAAATCATCGGCCCCGGTGGCAAGGTCATCCGCAGCATCCAGAGCGAGACCGGCACCAGTATTGAAATCGATGATTCCGGCCTGGTAAAGGTCGCCGCCTTCTCAAAAGAGGAGGGCGACGCGGCGATAAAAATGATAGAAGAGCTTATCCGGGAGCCGGAAGTCGGTGCCGTGTACGAAGGCAAGGTAGTCAAAATTACGGACTTCGGGGCCTTTGTCCAGATAATGCCCGGTACCGATGGGTTGGTGCACATATCTCAGCTGGCCAATCACCGGGTTACCAAAGTTTCCGACATCGTAAAGGAAGGTGACCAACTCAGGGTCAAGGTACTGGAAATCAGCCGGGATGGAAAAATACGCCTGAGCCATAAAGCGCTGTTGGATGAGGACCATGGACGTGACGGTCGCTAAAACCGTTCTTGATAACGGCATTCGGATTCTGACCCAAAAACTGCCTCACTCCCGTTCGGTGTCCATGGGGGTGTGGGTCAATGTGGGTGCCCGGGATGAAACCGAAAACGAAAGTGGCCTTTCCCACTTTATCGAGCACATGATTTTCAAGGGCACTCGCCGGCGTTCCGCCTATCAGATTGCAAAAGAGTTTGATGCCATTGGCGGTCACACCAATGCTTTCACGACCATGGAAAATACCTGTTACCACGCCAAGGTAATGGACACCCATACGGAAACCATGGTCGATATTCTCTCCGACATTTTTATCAACTCGGTATTCGACCCGGCGGAAATTGACAGAGAACGGCCGGTTATCCTGCAGGAAATCGGCATGGTGATGGACAGCCCCGATGAATACGTTCACGTGCTTTCAGGCCATAATTTTTGGGGTGACCATCCGCTGGGCCGATCCATTCTCGGTACACCGGAAAACATTACCCGGTTTGATGACGGCATGCTGAAAAACTTTTTTCAGCGTCTGTATCAGCCCGATCGAATCGTCATATCCGCTGCCGGCAAGCTTGAGCACAACCAAATCGTAGACATGATCAAACCGGCCTTTGAAGCTATCCCGACCGGCAAGGATTTCCCCGAACGCCTGAAGCCCCCCGACCGCTCCGTGGTGGATTTAAATCACCGCGATCTGGAACAAATGCACATTTGCCTCGGCACCAAGGGTTTGGCCATCAGTGATCCAAGGCGCTATGCGTTTTCCCTTTTGAACACCATCACCGGGGGCAACATGAGCTCCAGGCTTTTTCAAGAAGTAAGAGAACGCCGGGGCCTGGCCTACAGCGTATATTCTTTTATTTCCTCCCATGTGGATACCGGCATGTTCGGTTTTTATCTGGGTGTTGATCCCAAACAAACGCGCGATGCCACCGTGCTTGTTTTGGACGAAATCGTTAAATTAAAAACGAAGCGGATAAAATCATCAGAGCTTAAGAGCGCCATGGAGTATACCAAGGGCAGTCTGATGCTGGCCGCTGAAAGTGTCGACAACCACATGGTGCGCAACGCTCAAAATGAAATGCATTTTGGCCACGACATTACCCTCGAGGAAATCATTGAACAGATCGAAGCCGTCACCGCTGACGATATCCTGAAGCTGGCCGATGACCTCATCAATCCGGATAAAATGACCTTTACACTGTTAGGGCCCGTTAATGATATGGGAAAAGAGTTGCGGGAATTATTCCCCACTGATGCTATGAATGAGAATGCCTAAAATGCCTAAAATTAATGGATCGACTATAAAATGATAGGATTCCTTTACTTTTAGCAATTTAGGCATTTTAGGCCTTTTTAGGTTGGTCAATCTAGCAACTAACAGATGCCATAATAATTACCGAAACCATCAAAGACATTAACTATTTCCCTTGAACACACCCCCGGTAATAAGATTTTTGCGGCTGCGGCCCGCGTCGGATGCAGATATTCCCCTGCCCCGTTACATGACTGCTCAGTCCGCCGGCATGGATATCTGCGCTGCCATCACCGAAGCGTTGCTGCTGCCAAAAGGCGAAATTGCCCTGCTGCCCACCGGCTTTGCCATGGCGCTGCCGCCGGGATATGAAGCCCAGATCCGTCCCCGCAGCGGTCTGGCGGTCAAACACGGTATCGGGCTTGTCAACTCCCCGGGCACCATCGACGCCGACTACCGTGGCGAGGTCATGATCGCCGTCATCAATCTTGGCCCGGCGCCTTACACTTTTCATCGAGGGGACCGGGTCGCCCAGATGATCATCCACCGGGTCCACCAGGCCGAATTGCAGGAAGTGGACGTTCTTGACGAAACCAGCCGCAACACCGGCGGATTCGGACATACTGGAAATTAGTTGCATGTATAAGGCTTTAAAATGCTTCGTTCATTAGGGCAGGTCCGAGGTGTTAATTAACCGGTATAAGGTTTAAGGCAGAAGGTATAAGGCAAAAGGAATTCTGTCTGTCTTAGAAAACGGACTTTTCGGTATTTTCTACCTTATACCTTACGCCTTACACCCTCTACCACCAGGTAAGCGCCCCCAAGGCTCAGAATAGTGAGAACGATGTCAGAACGCAAACCGTCGTCATACAGATTCGAAGTCTGCACCCTTGCCAGCGGCAGCAAGGGCAATGCCACCTATGTATCCGACGGCGAAACATCTATTCTGGTTGACGCCGGCTTATCCGGCATCGAGATTCAACGGCGCCTGGCCGCCAGGCATCTGTCGCCCGAGGATCTGGATGCGATTATCGTCACCCACGAGCATTCCGACCATATACGGGGCGTCGGCATCCTTTCCCGGCGCTATAAGCTGCCGGTGTATATCAATCCCAAAACGCAGGATGCGTGCCCCGGGCTTGGCAGATTACATGAAATCAAGCCCTTTGAATGCGGATCGACGTTTCGTATCAAAGATATGGCCGTTCACCCCTTTGCCATCTCTCATGATGCCGAAGACCCGGCCGGTTTTACCATCGGCCAGAACGGAACCGCCATCGGCATCGCCACCGATCTGGGCATTGCAACCGCCATGGTCAGACAGCACTTGAAGGGTTGTGCCCTTTTAATTCTGGAAGCCAATCACGATCCGACCATGCTGGAAACCGGCCCGTATCCCTGGCCCCTGAAACAGCGCATCCGGGGCCGAACCGGCCATCTGTCCAATCCGGACTCCAAAAAGCTGCTAAACGAGTTGCAGCACAACGGTTTGCAGCATGTCATCCTGGGCCATTTAAGTGAGATCAACAATACCCCTCAGAAAGCCTTTGATGAAGTGGTCCAGGCGCTTACCCGTTGCGAGGCCCGCCTGACAGTCGCCGACCAGTATGTCTCCGGCCCGGTGATCTACGTTAAATAAGTTGCGGGTTGCGCCTTGCGCGTTAAGGGTTCCATGGTTTTTCCCCAAAGACCCATTGCCTGTGGTTCCCGCCCTGCCGCAGCACGGCTCCAACCCAAAAAAAGAGCTTGATTGGCCATGATTTCCTCCTTTTGGTTTTGAATATTAGCAGCTCTGTAACCATGCCGCTGGTCAATACGGTGTAATATGTATTTTCAGCGCAAAAAGACAGCATTTACGGTAACAGTTGGCCGGTTTGCCCGTTGGCTCGTTGAGCCCGTTTAGCAGTTATTGTAGGGGAGCAAAATTTATAACCGGCTAACGGGACAACGGGCTGACCCGATCACGAGAGGTGGTTCAGATTGGAAAGTTACAAATACATCAACGGTTTAATTGGAATAGAATGCAAATCAAACCGATCGCCAGACGGTTACGGCCCTGGCCAGTTCCTGGCCGTCCTGCTGGCGGATCAGGCTGTGATGAAATGAGGTGTTGTGGGGATCCAGAGGATGGCAGGCCGCCAGGATGCGATCTTCATAAAAGGCCTCAGCCATGAAGTTGATTTCCAATTCCGCCAGCACCGAGGTGTTTAAAACCCCGTTTGGAATACTTTCCACGAGCCATTCCACAAAGCTGACGTTGTTTACATGCTGATTGATATCGAGATCCCGGTAGCGGACCACAAACTTTTTTTCATGGGTGCGAAATTCCAGTCCCGGCAGTTTGTCGAGGGCGTCGGGTAAGATATGTTGGCCTTCAAGAGGTCTGAGTTTCTCAATGAACGGCCCAATTCTGACCGGTCGCCGTTTTTCAACATCAAGGACCAGCCAGGCTGAAACCGCCGCGGCAACGGTCTGATCATGTTTATCCTGCAATTGGAAATCGCGCAGTGCAAATAGCCGCTGAGCCCCCGACGGCCATGTGCTGATGGTTATCCGATCCTGCCAAACGGGAAAAGATGCTATTTTTATTTTAAGACGGGAAAGCAGCCAGGTGTAATTCTCCAAAAGCAGCTGCTGGATCGACACCCCCAGCGCCTCTGCATGCCTGCTGGCAGCCTCCTGCATAAAATTAAATAGCGATAGAACGGCGAGCCTGTGGTGGCAGTCCACCTCATAGGATCTGATCTGATGGGTTTGCTGCCAGACATTTGGCGCGGGCATTGAAACAGAATTTTTGGGCATGGGGTCAGCTGTTTTCATAGTCTACCGTGCAATTGCATAAAATATGTTCCGAAAACGCAAGGCATAGATAAGCGGTTGTCTAAGAAAGGCTCGGAGAACACAACGCTTTTTATAGAATCGCTGCCTGGAAATAACCAATAACGAATAACTCCGATTGGTTTTCACACCAATCGGTATAGATATACCCCTACCGGGCATCACTGTCAAACCCGGCTAACGGTCATAGCAAAAGCAATATTTATCGGTTTGCCCAAAAGCCGCAAACCCCATTGTTGACAACCTGTCCGGGCGTGACTACTTTAGGTGTAAATAAAAATTATTATATATTTCAGTAGGTTCAAAAGTTTCATAACCACAAGCCAATGTATAGGGAGTTAGATTATGTCCCATAACCTAACGGCCATCAGGCGCTTTGATGAGGGCGTGGCCGCATATCTGAGACAGGATTATAAAAACAGCATCAAGAGATTCACCCAGGCACTCCAACACGACGCCCAGTTTGCACTGGCCTATTCGAGCCGCGGCGCCGCTCAATTAAAAGCAGGCCAACCTCAAAAAGCAATCAGCGACTTTAACCGGGCCATCCGGTTGAACCCGAACTATGCCCGCGCCCACCACCTGCGTGGCCTGGCCTACGAGCAGAAAGGGGATTTCGCGAGCGCTTATCGCAATTTCGATCGCGCGCTGGAGGTGGATCCCGACCTGGCAGTGGCCTATCGCAAACGGGATTGTGTCCTTGACAAGCGCGTTGATGACGGTATCGAGGTTGAAGATCTGGAAATGGCTGACCATCTGGCAGCCATGCGGGTAGCGTTGTTGTCGCCTGATCAAAAGGCGGCATAGAAAATTATCCCTCAAAGCTCAAGGCAGAAAGCTCAAAGCCAGAGGTTCAGACAACCGACTTTGAGCTTTGTGCTTTTAGCTGACATGCATTTAGGTCGGCTCAATTCCTTCCGCACTGATTCCCCTGATATAGTAGGTCTCATCGTTTAAAAAGCTCAGGAAAATGACAAGAAACGCCATCGCGGCCTCTAACATCAAATTCTTATTTTGATACAAGATATCCAATTGCTGGCGCCGCTGCCGGCTTGACTTGTGGCCGAAGTAGGTTGAAAACAACCCATCCAGCAATTGGCTGCCATCGGGTTTGGTGACCATATTGCTTCTGCCGCTGTAGCAATACTGCATGGCTTCCAAAATGAGGCCTCGCTGGGTCGGCACGTCTTTGACATGATAGCTGATCAAATGAATGAGCGTCCGCTGGGCTTCATTTAAGCCGGCCTCGGAGACGGCATCAAAAAGCAGCTTTTGGGATCGCGGCGCGGTATCGGGCGCATAGCGACGAATCAGGGACAGGAGCACGGCATTTTTAAAAAGCTGATACAGGCGCTTGGCGCCATTGATTGCCGTCGCCGGCGAATGCTCCCGTAGGGGGACATACCCCTTGTAATTGTTGACGAACATGATTTGGAAAATGTTCTCAAAAAAATCGATCCTGGCCAGCGGGTCTTCCAGGTCGATGCGAAGATCCAGGGTATTGTCGAGCCGGTCCGCCAATTTTATCTCAACGATCTCAGGTGAATTGCGGGAGTTTTCCACGAGCCGGGCGACATACTGGTAGTAAGATTCATTATCACGCCGGGTTAGATGCAGCATGTTTTGCGTCAGACGGGACTCGCTTTCCGGCCCTAGCCGTTCAAATAGCCCGTAGAACTGCTCCTCCATGGCTTTCCACTCTTGAACGTTAAACTGACCCGGTTTGACATCTTCAAGAATATCATGGAACAGGAGGGTGAGCAGTTCGACCAGATCTAAACTGGTGCGGGTGCTGCTAAACAGGGCTGTTGTCCTCAAGGGGTGCAAAACAGCCATGGGTCCCAGACGCCGGCGTTTTTGACGGTAGGCACTGTACAGATAGTCCAATGCCTCCATGACAATACCCTTTCGCTCGCGGTCTTTCGCATCATCGTCATCCAGGCGCTTGTTGTCGGTGATATACATCAACACGTTATAGCGATTCAACGATGTCGCGCTTAAATTGTAGTTCAGAGCAGATGACAATTTAAAAAATTCGGTCAGGTCAAATAGTGGCATGATACCCACCTGTTTTAGGGTCCTGTCCTGTAAATATGTCACATCATCATTTTCAGTCCTGCTAGGCAGACTGTGTCACAAAGGTAAAAACTTTGCATCTTCATATTTTCGTCATTCCGGGCTTGACCTGGAATCCAGTGCCGATGCAATTTTTTGCTGCTGGATGCCGGATCAAGTCCGGTATGACAGGCGGAAATAAAGTCCAATTCTAGGTCAACGACCACCCGCAAAGCGGTTGGCTTGGATTTCCCCGCCCGTAGTGGCGGGGGAAGACAAAAGCGCGTCTGTGCTTTAAACGTTGCGGTTGTAATCCGCCTCAGGCGGATTTGAAAGCAACCAATTATGACACGATCTGGAAGGCAGGCATCCAAGATAAAGGCGACCCCGCGGCTTGTCAACCTTCCTTTATCTCTTCTTCAATTTTCTT
>WOR8_10001458_pt1 | contig 24219 bp, 18 predicted proteins | sample DeeMarSeWOR38_10_FD_19890 | JGI IMG/M metagenome (IMG submission 19890) | reverse complement strand
AGGTGCAATCCACCAAGATTAGCCACAATGGTCGGCATGGCCGCCGACATCACGAGGGCATCCAGAGCGCCTAGAAAAAGTGCCAATAAAGCGGCCGCGATGATGTAAAAGCGGCTCTTCCGGCTGATCATGCTCTCCGGAGCCTTTGGTTTTGCAGCGTCTGCGAAAGTTTCAGGTAAACATTTGTTGCTCTGATTTCGATACAAAATTTTAACTCTTCCTCAAAAAGCGCAGAGGTCGACCTATGCTGCAAATGACAATATATTGCGGATTTAAGGCTTTTAGGGCCTCAGTTGTTGGCTCAATGATGGGTTCGAAATCCGCCCCGGTTAAATGAAAGCCGCCCATTACGACATAAAGTTGGTCAATGCCGGAAACCTCCTGAGCATATTTGACCGTGTTGACAATCCCGGAATGAGCGCAGCCGGATAAAATCACTAAGCCCTTTCCTTTTACATGGGCTACGATGCCTGTGTCATCTTCGATAGGGTCCCACTTTTCATTCCCGTCCTGATCGTAATGCATACGCGCAAATCCTCTCTCGAATTCCGTCTTTTTGGGAATCTCTCCTAAAAATAAAAGGCAATCGTCTAACAACATTCTGGGTTCTTTGTGTTCAACCACCGATACACCTGCGTGATCAATTTTTTCCCGGGATAGAGAAGGAAGATTAATCTTATTTTCTTCGGAAACTTTTACATAGCGCGATTTTCTAAAAGCGGTTGGATGAAGCACAAGCTCGATATTTTTTTTGCCGACACGCTCAGCAAGTTGCTCCAAACCACCAAAATGATCCATATGCCCGTGGGAAAGAACCATTGCTTCGACGGCCGTTAAATCTAATCCCAATGCATCTGCATTAAATGCCGCACCGTGTGCAGAAAATCCGAAATCAAAAAGGATGTTACGCACACGAGCTCCAGTGGTTATGGTGACAAGCGCCGAAAAGCCGTGTTCCGCCAAAATACTGATTTTAATCTCTCCGTCCCTGACCGGCATCGGCCGCTGCACGATTTCAGTGCTGTCAAAGGCAGCCACATCGATGTAATTGTCCTGAAGGGTTAATATTTCCACCTTGTCAACTTCTTTAAGTTTCTCAGTCATCTTTTCCTCCTTTGTCCTATAGGGATTATTCATATTATTGGCGGCACCGTGGGCGAAAATGGCGCCTTGTGTCTTGGCGATCTGAAATCCTTCGGCTACAGCCAATATCGGACATGTTTTCAGTTTCGGTAAATGTTATGGCGACTTTAATAGTTTTTATCGTTTACATCGGTGCTGCGATTACGAATTACCTATGAGGGGGTGTTTGATGTCAGGGAAGGAAAAATTAAATTTAGCTGAACTTATAATAAATCCTTGATCTCTTCCCCGCGCAGGGCAGCCCGCTGTGGCTGCCATTGAGGGTCGGTGCGGTGACCGACCCTACAATAGGGGACCAGATAGATAATTAATAGAATTACTCTAGCTTTTCTTCGACGTTACCGTCTGAAATGAAGATATTTGTTGCTTGACTTTTTTGCCCTTACATTTCGGGCACTGATATTTTCTCTTCTCATATGCGGATATGGATATGGTTACCGTAAATTTTTTTTTGCATTTCTCACAATAGAAGTCATAGGTGGGCATTGTTTACCTCCTTTCCATATGGCGTCCATGTCTTATATAAAAAGGTTTTACATAAAGATGTATGATACGATTTTTACTAGGATTGTCAAGAAATTTTAAATCAAAACCCATCGGGATGTGCTATGGAACTTTCCGATATTTCCATTTTGCTCTTGATTTTAGATACTTGAATGAATTAAACGAAATCGTGCCGCAAAGGGTGGCGCTGAAAACCGGTAAGCCCCATAACCTCAACCTGCCAGATTGGCCATTTGCACCGGCTTCCGCACAACACATCAAGCGTGCATAGGTTCTATAGGCAGAATCAGCCATTGCCAAACTTCACCAGAGGCAAACCGACGCGTAACCATGAAAACCGGATCGCGCATAGATCTTACTCAAGGCAACATACTGACCAACTTGCTTAAGTTATTTATGCCCATTTTTTTCGGTATGCTGGCATTTACCCTTTATCTCCTGGCCGACCTGTACTTTGTGGGAAAACTGGGCCCGGATGCGGTCGCCGCCATAGCCATTTCGGGAAACGCCTTTTTCATCCATTTAGGCCTTTCGACAATTTTGGGAACCGGGGCAATGGCCCTCATCGCCCAAGCCTTTGGCAGAAGAGATTATGACCAGGCCGCTGAGCTATTTCGACAGAGTCTGACTCTTGGTTTAATTGTTGGCATGTCTGCCGCCGTAATCGGCCTGATCGCGGCACGTCCATTTATCGATTTTTTCGGCGGCGTTGGTCAAGCGTTGACATGGGGTGTCGAATACTTTCAGATTTATTGCATTTCATTTGTTTTCCTACTCTTGTTGTATATTATTGGTGCCAGCTATCGCGGTATGGGAGATACCCGTACGCCATTTCTGGTGCTGCTTCAGGCCAACATATTGAACATTATTCTCGATCCGATACTTATATTCGGCTTCGGGGTGGTGCCGGCATTGGGCGTACGCGGAGCCGCCATTGCTTCCCTGCTGTCGCAGCTTTATGCTCTGGGGGTCTATTTCTACCTGATCTTTATCAAATCCTTTCATCTTTCCATAAAAGGCGACTGGCGCTTGAATCCGGCACTCATCAAAAAAAGCCTTTCCATCGGACTTCCATCCGGATTGAGTCATTTTATGTTGGCGCTTAATTTAATTATAAATTGAACGGGTTATAAACGGGTTAAGATTTTATCTTCCCATAACTCTAAACAGGAGGAAAATTTTGATTCCATGGGACAAACAAACAAAATAGTTTACGTTCTTATCGTTTCCGATGCCACGGGAATTACCGCTGAACGGGTGATCTCCGCTGCTCTTGTACAATTTCAGGAGCTGACCCCGATCTATAAAAGAATTCCCTATGTTTTGACAAAGCAACAGATCGATGAGATTCTAGCCGAAGCCGAAAATCTTGATGCCATCGTAATTTATTCCCTTGTCTCAGAAGAACTTCGGGCCTATTTCCAAAAAGAAAAGAGAAAAAGAGATATATACACCATTGATCTTTTGGGTCCTCTCTTAAGCCGTATTGGAAGACAGTTAAATGTGATACCTGTTTCCCGACCTGGTTTATATAAGGGCATGGCTGCGGAATCACTGAGACTTTCAGAGTCTATTGATTTTACCCTCAAGCATGACGACGGTCAAAACATTGATACGCTTCGCGATGCGGATCTGATTATACTTGGTATTTCCAGGACGTCAAAGACACCAACCAGTCTTTATCTTTCGTGCAATAATAATCTTAGAGTAGCCAATTTTCCCATTATTCCAAACGAACCGCCTCCGGAAGAAATCTTTACCGCAAAGTCCCAAAAGGTGGGATTCACAATTTCGCCGGAAAAGGTCGCTCTCATCCGAAAAAAGCGATTTTCATACGCAGGCCCGGGTGAATACATCGATATCGAATCTATCAGGAAGGAACTTCTCTACAGTCACAAAATATTTCGTAATATAAAGGGGCTGCAGGTGATAGATGTAACCAACAGCTCCATTGAGGAGATTTCCGAACAAATATTAGCTGTTCATTGATTCGGATAAAATATTTGTCATTCCAATGCAGGATTGTTTTTATCCTTATTAACAGAACAGACGAAAAAACTTGACATGGTATACCCTAATATTGGATAAGATATTTTATTATTAATTATTGATAAATAATAATTTATTATTTCATCTTGGGGAAACATGCAAGAATTATGAAGGTAATTAAAAAGAAAACTTTGCATGAAGAGATTGCTGATAATCTCAGAGAGATGATTATGTCCGGTGAGCTTAAAGAGGGGGATAAAATCAAGGAAGATGAACTATGTGCGGTAATGGACATCAGCAAAACCCCTCTGCGAGAAGCTCTGCGGGTATTGAGCACGGAAGGGCTTATTAAACTGATCCCCAATCGCGGCGCTTTCGTTTCCACCCCGACCTTTGAGGAAATCAAAGAGATGTTCGATGTGATGAGCGTCCTGGAAGGGGCCTGTGCCCGGGCAGCTGCAGAAAAGATGAGCGACAGGGATTTCGCATCCTTGAAAAAGCTTCACAACAAGTTGGAAGAAAACTTCAGCCGCAGGGATCAAAAAGAGTATATTCGCATAAACAATCAATATCATTCCTTCGTGCAGGATTTAGCCGGAAACCGAACCCTAAACCAGATTGTCAACGGCCTCAGGCGAAAAATTTTGCTGTATCGGTTCCAGTCTCTAAACCTGCCTGAAAGGTTTGATCAATCCATAGTGGAACATCGAGACCTTTTAGAAGCATTTCGAAAAAGAAATCCGCAAAAGGCTGAAACCTTAATGCGGTCTCACTTGAGAAAACAATGTGATGCCTTGGAAAAATTGGCAGAGTAAAGCATGCCGGATTGCGGAGCAAGGATTAAATTAAAAATATGATCGCAGTATTTACCGGATCCTTACATTGGAATGAAAGGAGGTGATATTTTTTGATGGTGAGTACTGACCCGAGTTGGTCATGGGTCTACTCTTATTAGCCCTTTTGCCGAACCCTATTGAGAAGCGAAATCTACTTAGCCTTTATCAGGTGGATTGAATCTGGCAATAACCCGCAGCCGGCAAGATGCTAATCTTTCTGGCTCCAACCACAAAAAAGGGAGGGGGTTAACATGAAATCGAAAACCTTTTTACTCAATGTATGCGTTATCGTGGCTGTAGCTATTTCAATGATATTTCTCCATTCAGAAATGTCTGTCGCCAAATCAATGACCATGAAAGTTTCCCATCAATTTGCCGCCGGAGATGTTCGCGATGAGATGGGCCGTGTATTCGGTGATATGGTCACCGAAAAGACCAACGGAGAAATTCAATTCCGCCACTACCCTGCCCAATCTCTATTTAAAGCCAGAGAACAATGGGATGCGATGCGTAAAGGTGCCCTGGACATGTCGACATTTCCACTGGATTATGCATCCGGAAAAATCCCGCAATTGTCAATCACTTTAATGCCATGTTCGGTTACCAATCTCAAACAGGGACTCAGTTGGCGAAATAAGCCCATCGGTCAACGGGTAAATGCCATTATGGAAAGCAGCGGCGTCAGAAATCTTGTGTGGGCCTGGTTTGATGGAGGAATAGGCAGCAAAATAAGACAGATAAAAGTTCCCGACGATCTTAAGGGAACAAAATTGAGGGCTGCCGGAAAAAAATTTGAATACATGATGCAGCAAGCCGGAGCCTCGATTACCAGTATGCCCTCCTCCGAGACCTACCATGCCCTTTCGACCGGTGTTTTGGATACCATGCTGACATCTTCGGCATCTTTTGTCTCCTATCGGCTCTACGAAGTCCTGAAATACATCAACGCCCCTAGAGATTTCTCCATTTGGTATATGGCAGAAAATCTGTGTATCTCCGAGAGAACTTGGAACAATCTCACCTCGGAACAGCAAAAAATCTTTCTGGAAGTCGCCGAGTGGATGCATCAAAACTGGATCGAAAAAAACTTTAAAACTCTGGTGGACAAGCTCATTGACGCCTACACCAAGGCCGGAGTGGATATCCATTACATGAACCAGGCTGAATTTAATACATGGCTGGAATTTGCCAAGCAGACAGCCTGGAAAGAATATGCCCAAAGCGTAGATGACGGTCAGGAACTTTTGAATTTGGCGCTTGATGCGATGAAATAAATCGGGACTGGTTTCAAAACTCCGGAGCTTGAAAGCCGGTCGTTTTGAAACCAGTTAAAAAAAAGGACTGGACATCTATTATGAAAAAGTTTGCAAAAATTATTGCTCGGGTAATTAATGGGCTGACCTATCTTACGGGCTGGATGGCGGCATTATGCCTCGTAGCAGCGGCTCTGATCGTAACAGAGGCGGTTATTGTCCGAAAAATACTTGGCATTTCCACAATCTGGCAAATCGAAGCCTCGGTGTTTTTGCTCATTTTTACTGTGTTTGCCGGAGCCCCGTTTGTTCAAAAAAACGAACACCATCTCAATGTGGATCTGGTGGTCATCCATCTCTCGCCCAGAACCCGGGAGATAACCCTTGTCGTTGTTTCGATAATATCCTGCATTCTGACCGCGATACTTGCATGGTATGCATGGCCCATGTGGTGGGAATCCGTTATTGGCAATGAGCATTCGGAATCCTTATGGGGTCCACCGCTTTGGATTCCTTACTTCTTTCTACCTTTGGGTATGACCCTCCTTTTTTTTCAATATATCATCTATATCCACGGCAAAATTATTTCCCTGAGAAAAGGTGAGATTCGTGAAGAAGCTGAACGGTTTGAACTCAAAGACATAGATATATCCGAGGCTGATTCAGCTCCATAAGAATTGTCAGGAAAGGAAGGCCCTGAATGAATGAAATTGTTGTGGCTGTACTTTTATTTGGAAGTGCCTTTGGGTTATTAATTTCCGGTATCCCCATATGGGCGGGGTTAGCCGGTATATCCATTATCTTCATTTTGATTTTCTCTCCCCATCTATTGGAGACCGTTCCATTTGTCCTTCATGGAAGCATGGATAATTTTGCTTTATTGGCAATTCCTCTGTTTATTCTTCTGAGCGCTCCAATTGCCGAATCAAACGCCAGCAAAGATTTATACGAAACCTTGCATAAATGGCTTTATAAGATCCCTGGAGGCCTGGGCATTGCCAACATGGTGGGTTGCGGGATTTTTGCCGCCTTGTGCGGATCGAGTCCGGCAACTGCCGCGGCAATTGGGGGAATCGGGATTCCGGAAATGAGAAGACGTGGCTATTCACCCGCATTGAGTACCGGATTAATTGCCCATGCGGGAACATTCGGTATTCTTATCCCGCCCAGTGTTACCATGATTCTATACGGGGTGGCCACGGAAACATCGATTGGCAAATGTTTTATCGCCGGTGTTATTCCGGGCATTCTTGAAATTCTCTTGAGCTGTATTTGGGTAGGCGGTGTTTTTTATTTCCGCAAACTGGTGCCCGCCAAACGCGGCGCCATGTATTATATCGAAGATCGAGGGTTGGTCGAGTCGTTTTCTTGGAAAGAGCGGTTTGTTTCCCTTATTAAGGTTTTGCCATTTGTATTAATCATCATTGGGATTATGGGATCTTTGTATGGGGGATGGGCCACGCCGAGTGAGGCCGGTGGATTGGGCGCTGTTCTTTCTCTGTTTTTTGTAATGACGATTTATAGGATCTACAAACCCCAACAGCTTTGGAAGATTTTTATTCGAGCCTTAAATGAAAGCAGCATGATATTGATGATTATGGCCGCTGCTTTATTCTTCGCCTATGTATCTTCAGACCTGTATGCCACCCAGACTCTGGGAGAGCTGATCTTAAAACTTCCCTTGGGAAAATGGGGCATCATCATTTTGATCAATATTTTGCTCCTAATATTAGGCTGCTTTATTCCCCCGGCTGCTGTGATTTTGATGGTGGCTCCTTTACTGCTCCCGATCATTCAAGGGTTGGGGTTTGATCCCATTTGGTTTGCCGTCATTATGACAGTCAATCTTGAAATCGGCCTGGTTACTCCACCTGTAGGGCTTAATCTCTATATCGTAAAAAATATCGCACCCGATATTCCCATGTCCCATGTTCTTCTGGGAGTTATACCATTTGTGATCATTGAGGGCATTGTAATTGCCTGCGTATGTATCTGGCCGGAATTGGCCCTGTGGCTCCCCAACAAGATGATAGGGTAAACTGAAAAATACGTTTAAATTGCTTTAAACAGTCTAAGACGTTTCGTTTGAGTGCAGTAATTGATCCAAATTTTATAAAATTTAACCCTGCATTTTCTTCTAAGCCTATACCGAGCGAATTGGAGCTGAACATTTTAGAAGAGAGGCGAGAATGGGCAGCGAATCCCTGAAGGATTGTTTCATAGAATCCGCTTTACGCCATAAAAAAAAGAAAGCCATAACCTTTTTTCGAGATGGTGATATAGAAACCGAGATTTCGTATCTTGAATTGCAACTCGAATCCAATCGACTTGCCAATACATTCTATGCCTTCGGCGTCGAAAAGGGAGATCGGGTAATTCTTTTCATCGGCAAATCTTTGATTTTTGTAATTGCCCATCTTGCGCTTCAAAAAATTGGCGCCATTTCCGTGCCCTTAAACCCGGGTTTTAAAAAATCGGAAATGCAATACCTGCTTCAGGATGCGGGTGCAAAATTAGTTCTCTTGGAGCCTGAAAAAGAAAACCTGATAAAGGAAATAGATCCTAATCTAACCACCCTGGCACTTGATACTCAGAAACCATATCAGGAACTGGATTTTTTTCGGACGGCCCCCGAAGAGCTAAGCGAAGTTGATATCAACCCTGATGATCCCGGACTAATTGTCTACACCTCCGGAACCACTGGAAAGCCCAAAGGCGCCATTTTAACCCAAAGGAACCTTGTACACGATGCCAAAAATATTATTCACATTTGGGAAATCGCGGAATTTGATGTGCTCTGTCATGCCCTTCCTCTTTTTCATGTTCACGGACTGTGTTTCGCCTTGCACACATCATTGATGGCCGGCAGCCATGTGCTGCTGCTTGAACAGTTTTCACCGCAAAGCGTCATTGAGGTATTGAGTCGAAAACAGGGAGCATACGCCCCTACGGTCTTTATGGCAGTCCCGTCTATGTACGGCAAGTTGATGGATTACCTGGGCGATAAAAAGTTTAACTTTGATCATATGCGCCTGTGGACATCCGGGTCCGCACCGCTTTTGGCCCAGGATTTTGAGAAAATAAACAAGATTTTCGGCAAACAACCGGTAGAACGGGAAGGTATGTCGGAGACCGGCATGAATTTTTCTAATCCGGTCCGGGGCAAAAGAAAGCCGGGGTCCATCGGATTACCATTGCCGGGGCTTGATGTCAGAATTGTAGACCCTGACACAGGAGTTGATATGCAGTGCGGTCAAACCGGTGAGATTTGGCTTAAAGGACCTGGCGTTACCCCGGGCTACTGGCGAAAACCTGAAGAAACCGCCAAGGCTTTTGAACGGGACTGGTTTCGAACTGGTGATTTGGGAAGAGTCGATCAGGACGGATACTATTATCTGACAGATCGTATCAAGCATATCATTATTTCAGGAGGTGAAAATATTTCCCCAAAGGAAGTTGAAGTTGTGATTAACCAAGTTGAGGGGGTCGCTGAATCATCAGTGGTGGGAATCCCGGATGAAAAATGGGGCGAAAAGGTGGTTGCCGCCGTTGTCACAAAAACCGGCGCCAGCGTCAATACCGATGAGATTCAGGCGCATTGCAAGAAACATCTCCACAACTGGAAATGTCCCAAAAAGATTGTTTTTATTGGAGAGCTGCCAAGAAATACCATGGGAAAGGTGTTAAAAGAAGAAGTAAAAAAAATATTTAGCTGATGTCCCTATTACCCTTTATAATGAAGAATAAAATGTTTTCTACAAGCTGAAATGTTCTGCAAGCGTGTTTTGTTAACCAACCTGCCATTATTTGTCACTTCTCGTCAAACCTAAATTCGGCCGTTTTACTAAGTACACGTAATTATTTAAAATATTATTAAATTATGAATCTGGCCTGAATATTGCAAAATTTAACGTTTTGGGACCCAAATTGAATAAGTGATACGTTACAATAGCCGATTGTTAATCGTCTCGGATTATTTGAGGATGAAGCAGAAAATATGAAAACCCAAGTTGAAAGTAAATATGATAAAGGTGTTATTCTGTTAGTAGACGATGAAGAAGTGGTCCTCGATGTCTGTTCTAAGATGTTACAACGTTTGGATTATCAAGTGCTTGAGGCTAAAGATGGCCATAAGGCAATCGAAGTTTTTAAAAAAAATAAAAATATCGTGAATCTTGTTATTTTAGATATGCGCATGCCGGGTATGGATGGATCAACCGTCTATGATCACCTGAAAAAAATCAAATCCGATGTAAAAATACTCTTGGCAAGCGGATACTTCGATAATCGACAGATTCGGAATATATTAAATAACGGCCATGATGATCTTATACAGAAACCGTTCAATATAAAGCAGCTTTCTGAAAAATTGGAAAAAATTCTGGTGTAAATACGAATAGATCTCTTTTTACGCTCGGGAAAGATCAACCATCGTTCGTGTGTGCTGCCTTGCGGTTTAGGTTCTTGCCAAAAGTGCCTGTTTGGCAGCATGTGCACATTCTCTTATTTGATTGATCAGGTCTTTTTCATGCAAGTTACTGATTGCCTGCGAAAATACTTCCAACCCACCGAAAATGTGTTCAACAAGCAGTGCTTCTTTGTTTCCACCTACGCGACCGAGGCCGCGAATCACCACTTTTAAAAGTTGCAACAGATCAGCCATGTGGCGTTGGCTGTTTTTTAGTTGGTAAAGCTCGGAGTCTGGATAACCGTATTCTTTCAGGGCACTTAGCAGCACCGACCTGCCGGTGTTACTTCCCACCAGAGCCAGGAAAATATATGCCTCGCGCTCGAGTGCCAGCAGTTCCTGAATACCGATGACACGTTTTTGCTCCTCATCAGAGTTAAGGGCTTCCAGTAGCCTCTGGTGAATGGTTCTGATTTTTTCAAAAAACTTGTCATAATTTCGGTCGATCTTCCAGGCGGCATAAGCGGTGATTTTCTGGTCGATTCCTTTCTCCACCAACAGAACATCTTCCGGTGTAATCTGGTAGCTGACGATTTCCTGAGAGTATGTCCGTACCAGCCGACTGCCGAGCATAAAGGCCTTTCTGTCCGCAAATCTGATCACCGATGGATTATGGCAAAGATCTTCCAACAGGACTGAAATCGAATTTTTCGGTTGCTTCAACCGGTCGACCAGTAGCTGAAGGGAATCCAAAAAAGCCGCTCGATCTTTTTGATGCAGCGATTCCTTCAGGTTGTGCCACAGGAAGTCAAAAATTCTTCTTTCATAACGCTCGAGTTCAGGAATGATTCTTCCGAACGCACTTTTACTGAAATTTCCCTGACGGTCGAAACAGCTTTTGAGCATTTGTATCAGTTCGACAGCCTCCTTCTCCGATACGTTAAAATCCTTGGCAATGGTTTCATAATCCTGACGCTCAAAGTTGATCATCTGATGCACCATTTGGGTCATCTTTTTTTTGGTTATCGAGCGCTTTTTTTGGAAGGAAACCATTTTTTGAACCTTGGTGTTCACCTTGGCGACAAACGTTTTCTTATCCGGTGCGTGGGCTCTAATTTCATTTCCCTCGACATGCATATTTTCGTAAACATTGTCGCGCACCCTATCGAGGCGCTTTTCCACACTCTCTAAGACTTCAGTCTCGATTTTTTCGTCCTCGGATTTTTGCTCGATGGTATTCAGCAAACCGGAGGTGAGTTGGAGCCGCTGTGCGATTTGTTGAGAGTCGATTCTCTCATAGTCCTCGCCGTAAACGCTTTTCAATACGCGTGCCGTCTCAGTAGTGTGCCCGCTGGAATTGTCCATCACCAGCCGGGCAACATGGGCCATGCCTTCGGATACTTGCGTTTGCTCATCGTCGACCATCAGCCATTTGGTATTGTTGACCTCAATTGGACAAGGATTCATTTGCGCACGAAAACGTTTCGTATTTACGATCGCATCGTAGATGCTTAAGTATTGATACATTTTCGCAGCAGCTTCTGAACTGCGCATCCAGGCATCCATTTTCTGCACCACCGCTTGCATTTTATGCGGTTGGATGCCGTTGAGTACAGCCAGCAGGGTCAGGTTCAGATCGGGGCGCTTGCCTTCATTGCAAACTGGCGAAATGGACGCGGGCTTGTCTCCACTTTTGATGGTGATGGGCGCATTTTTCTCTGTCGCATCAAAGTAACGGGCGGCGATCTGAAGGGATATCCACAGGCGCTTCAGCTCCCGTTTGCCTTTGGGGATCTTTAATAGGAAATTGTTAATGCTAAGGTTCCAGAACGATGCAAAGGCTTTCTGCAAATGTTGCATGAATTGAGATTGTTCTCTTCCCTGATACGGGTCGATGGTGCGCGCCACGTCGGCATCGAGTGTGAGATCGCCGTAAAGGATTTCGTAGTCGGCTCTATCGTCGAGTTGATGTCCTCCAAAAGCCCCGCGGTAACGTATCAGCACTGTGTTACCGATCCGTGAATTCCGGCCAAGGGTGCCGAGAATCTTTTCGAGTTGGGCCAAAGTGAATTTTTCCGGCTGTTCTGTACCGGTTGCGGAGGGAGTGGTCAGACATACGCTGATATAGTAAGCCAGGCTGGCAAGCAGAGATCGTAAGACATCATACTGCCGTTGCTCTTCATCAAGGCTTGCAGCCAGCCGATCGGACCCGGAGTAATCCCGTTTTTTCAGCTTGCGGAATTCCACACCGCCCAGCTGGGCGTAGAGTTCTTCTGCCGAATTGTCCAGTTGAATATTTTTCGATGTCATTATTTTCTGTTTGTCGCCCCTTGTCTCAATCCGTTGCTATACGCTGATGCAGGCTATAGCTTTTAATCAGCCGCATTTGAAAAGCGACAATTTTAGCAGATACCCGCCTGCCAACTCTATCGATGATAACCTTTACTAACTATTATACCAGAAGAAATACCAATGCGAAAGTTTTGCGCCCTGAGATAATAAAATATCCGTAGTCGTTTCTTAGATTTCTTTTGCGCACGAAATGGAATAGGGCTAAAGGGGAAAATAACAGCGGACCTGGTGGGCGTCGTCAATCTCTTCCAGCTGCGGTGATAGACCCGGGTCGGCGCAGATCTCAGGGCGGCCTTTTGCATGGTAAACCGGGCAGCGCGGTGCAAAGCGGCAGCCGGCATATGGGCGTTCAAAATCAAACACCCCCCATTGGCCTTCTTTAGAATTTTTCTCATTTTTGACGGACTCATCACTTTTTTTGTCAACCAATGAAGACCAAAGCACCGCCGTATAGGGGTGGCGCGGCGCGTTGGCGATACGACCCGCCAACCCCATCTCCACAATCTGCCCCAGGTACATGACGGCCACCTTGTGGCTGACCAGCTCCACCACCCGCAGATCGTGGGAAATGAAAAGGTATGATAAACCCAGTTCTTTTTGTAAGTCTCTTAAAAGGTTAATCACCTGGGCCTGTATCGATACGTCCAGGGCGCTGGTGGGCTCATCGGCGACGATAAAGCGCGCGCCGACAGCCAGGGTGCGTGCGATGCCGACTCTGCGTTTTTCGCCGCCGGAAAGCTCATTTGGAAAGTTGGTGAGCTTACTTTTTTTGAGATTGACCATCTCTAGAAGTTCACTGATTCGGCGATCCATTTCGGCATCATTCAATCGGCTATGCACCGTCAGCGCCTCTCGCAAAATGGCTTTGATGCGCATTTTGGGATTCAATGCGGCGTCCAGATCCTGAAAAATCATTTGCATCTTTTTTCTGAAAGGACGAAATTGGGTGGCGGACAGATGCGTGATGTCGGTGCCGTTGAAGATGATTTTGCCCGAAGTGGCCGGTGTCAATTTAAGCAGCGTCCTGCCGATGGTGGTTTTGCCGCAGCCGGTCTCACCGACCAACCCCATGGTTTCTTTTTCCTTAATATAAAAGCTGACATCATCAACTGCGGGAATCACATTTTCTTTACCCTTGAAGGCCGAAAATATACCTCCGTTCGGGTTGTAATGTTTTTTTAGATTCTGGACTTCTAAGATGGTATCGATCATCGCTCGTTATTCAATCTTTTTAGGCGTCAAAATATCTCCAACAGCGCACATGATGATTGGTAGAAATCTCCTTTAATTCCGGCTCCTGGTATTTGCACTGCTTTTTGATTTGCTCGGTCACTTGACGGCAGCGCGCATAAAAGCGGCAGCCCGTCGGCAAGTTGATGGTATCCAGCACATCGCCTTTGATTGCCTGCAGATACGATTTCGCTCTGATCTGCTGGGCAGTGGGTATCGATGCCAACAGCGCGGCCGTGTACGGATGGTTTTCATGGTGAGCGGCGGCCAGAACTTCTGTGGAGGGGCCGGACTCCAAAACCCGGCCGCCATACATGACGGCAACCCGATCCGATAGCACTTTAATGACATCAATATCGTGACTGATCAGCAGGGTCGTTACCCCCACGCTTGATTTGAGCTCACCCAGCAGGCTGACAATCTTGGATTGGATTGTTGCATCCAGGCCGGTTGTCGGCTCATCTGCGATCAGCACCGAGGGCTCCGAAGACAGTGCCATGGCGATCATGGCGCGCTGACACATGCCTCCGGAAAGGCCGTAGGGATTATTGTCATAGCGCAGCCGGGGAGAATCGATTTTTACCTTTTCCAGCCAGTACAAGGTGCGTTGCCTGGCCTCTTGCGGATTATTGATCGGCGTGTTGAGCATAATGGCTTCTTTGATCTGTTGGCCGACGCTGCTGAACGGATTCATGGATACTTTAGGATTTTGAAAAATCATCGAGATCTCTTTGCCACGCACCCCCCGCAAGATCCGATCGATATGTCTTTGCCAGCCAGGGTTATCTTTGGATACTTCTGCGATGCGGCCGTTGTCGTTGGTGATCTTCACATAATCTTCAATATCCTGCAGCAGATTTTTTTGAATCCCGTTGTTTTTCAGCCCGATATTGCCGCTGATAACCCCGGGTTCGGCGGTAACCAGACCCATGACCGACAGGGCCGTCACACTTTTACCGCTTCCGCTTTCGCCGACAATACCAAGCGTTTTACCTTTTTCAAGGACCAGGTTGACGCCATCCACCGCCCGGCTGAATGCCTGTTTGCTCCTGGAATAAAAATAGGTACGCAGATTTTCAATTTTTAAAACAGGGTCATCCATCATTGGTCCCTTTTCCTCTCCATTATATTGTTCAAACTGTCACCGAGCAGATGAAAGCCCATAATGGTAAGCAAAATCGCCAGCGCCGGAGCGGTTGACGGCCAGAACTTGCCCTGCATAAAATAGTTAGCTCCCGATTGAACCATATTGCCCCAGGAAGGTGTTGGCTCCTGAACCCCGAATCCCAGATAGCTGAGGCTGGTTTCGATCAGAATCACTTCGGCCATGCCCAAAGTGGCCTGGATGATCAGCAGCGAACGACAGTTGTGCCACAGGATGTGTTTAAAAATGATAACGGCGTTTTTAAGACCCAGCGCGGTGGCTGCTTCAATGAAATTTTTCTGTTTTAGAAATTGAATTTTACTTTTTATCAGCGATGCAACCGCCGGGGCATTGGTGACGCCGACCACCGTCATCACAAGATAGATGTCCGGCTTAAAGGCGGCCACCATCAGCAGGATAAGTACCAGACGCGGAAATGAGTTCAGCAGGTTGCTCACATACGTTGATGCGGTATCCAGTCCGCCGCCCCAAAAACCGGCCAGCACTCCGAAACAGGTGCCCAGGGAGAGCGCCAGCGCAATGGCCAGCAGACCCGGCAGAAAATAGGCCTGGATCCCGATAATCAGCCGCGAGAGGATATCACGGCCCATAAAATCGGTGCCGAGCAGATGGCCTTGCGTATTCGGTGCTGCCATTAACAGGTCTAGGTTTATTTCCTGGGGATCATGGGGCAGAAAGCCGGTGGCGCCTAAAACATAGGATACGAAGACCAGCATAACAACCAGCAGACCGTAACTGATATAAACCAAGTCAATGGGACCGGCCGTTTTCCAAAACGGCACATCCGAAAGATTGCCGAATTCGATGATATGCTGTCTGTAGCGCTTCATATAAATATAAGTTGTTTATCTCTCACAGACTGCACAGGATCGCAGAGATTTTGATCTGAATCCTTTTTATTCTCTGGCGAATCGTGGATTAACCATAATATGCACTGCCCGCTGAATTAAGCTGCCCAACCTTACGAAGAGGGCGGCCATTAGCGTAATTCCCAAAATCAACGGATAATCTCTGTCCTGGGCGGCCTGCCAGGCCATGCGGCCCATGCCGGGCCAGTTGAAGACCTGTTCCACCACAACGGCCCCCCCCAGAATGAACGGTATTTTCGCCGCAACGATCTCAGTTATCGGAATTAAAAACCCTTCCTTGAAAGAATGTTTCCAGATGGATGCGCCTTTTGCCCGCGCAGTGCAGATATACTCCTCGGACAATACCCGGCTCAATTCCTCCCGCAAATGACGAACCACCTCACTCATGGTGCCGTTGCTGAGGCCAAGCACAAAGACAGGCAGCATAAAGTATACCCAACTCCACGTTTGGGCTCCAGAGCCGAACGCCAGGGGAAACAGGCCGAAACGGTGCATGGAGATATAAATGACGATATAGCCCAGCCAGAAAACCGGCAGGGCGGAAACCACATAGGTGAACATGGTCAGCACCCAGTTGGTCGCAGTAAGACCGCGCCTGGCGGAAAAAACGGCAATGGGAACGGCAATCAACAGGGTGACGAGCAACGAACCCAGCGTGAGATAAAGGGTATTGATTCCCGTTCGGATCACCTCGCGTAAGACCGGAAGTCCGGTTCGAATGGATGAACCGAAATCTCCCCGTATGATATTTCCCAGCCACGCCAGATATTGGAAATACCAGGGGACGGCCCCGCCCGGCTCACTTTGGGCCGCTGTTCCGACGGCAGCAGATGGCGTCTGATCTTTGAGCAAACTGCTGAACGGATCACCGGGCGATAAAAAAAGGACCATGAAGACCACAAAACTGATTCCCAAAAGCAACAAGGCGGCGATCGCCAGCTCTTTGGAGATCAATGCCGTAATGGGTCTGATGGAAGCAAATTTCATGGTTGCTATTGCCTCGAAAAAAGCAGGGTATCTAAAAAGATACCCTGCCACGAATCTTCACTTCAGATGAATAACAAAAATTATCGCTGTTCTGATTTGGGGATGAACCAGTCATCCGCAAAGGAGAAAAACTTGTAAGGATGAATGGCTACCCGTCTTAATTTATTATTATAAGCGGCGTAATTGGTAAGGGTCCACAGAAACGTATACGGGTTTTCATCAGCGATAACCTCGTGCAGCCTGCGGTTGATGGTGCGCCGTTTTTCATGATCAAGGGTGAGTTTGCTTTCCACAATCAGGCCGTCCACCTCGGCATTGGTGAAGGCGCCGAAGTTGTTCTTCCAAGGACCGATCTCGGCCGAATGAAAAAGAGAAGAAATATCCGCCGAATCGTCAAATACCCAGGAAGCAAACATGATGTCGAAATCATGGTGCAGAAAAATGTCCTCTTTCCAGGCCAGCCACTCTTGAAACTCAGCATTGATTTCAACGCCGATTTTGGAAAGATAGTTCCGAAAGGCCAGAATCACCCGTTTGACCGCCTCGCTTTCTTTGGCGATGGGGACCTTGATGGTTAAAGACAGTTTCTTTCCGTTTTTTTCCATAATCCCGTCACTGCCTTTCGCAAACCCCGCTTCTTTTAACAGTTCCACTGCTTTGTCAGGATCATATGGCAACGGCTGCACATCCAGGTTATAGGCCCAGCTTCCGGGGGCATATGGTCCCGAAATAATGGTACCCTGTCCCTGAAAGAATGAATCCAGCATTTCCTTGCGGTTTAAGGCATAGGTAAATGCTTTTCTCACGCGCTTGTCGGCCAGCAGTGGATTGCGCGTGTTAAAACCGAAAAACGAATACGAAAGTGCATTGTAGGGTTGCATCACAAAGCGTTTGTCACCCTGAAGCTGGGGAATATCCCGGTGATTCACCAATACGATCATGTCAATGGCATTGAACATCAGGGCTTGGCCCATGATATTTTGATCCGCAAACGGCCTGGCAATAACCTTGTCGATATGGGGTCGTCCTTTAAAATAATTTTCGTTGGCAACCAGGATGATCTCCCGTTCGGCGGTTATATTTTTCAGCTGATACGGACCGGTACCGATCGGGTTTTGAACAAAGGGGTCTTCCCGAGCCAGAAATTCAGAATTCTGCGGGCCGTGTTTCGGAATGATTTTAAAACTGAATTTGGCCAGGGCATTTAATATGGGCCGTTTCAGGGTAAACTTTACGGTGTAATCGTCGATTTTGGTGAGTGCTTCGATAAACTCATATCGGACCTTTAAAGGTGTGATGGTTTGAGGATGCATCATGATGTTATAGGTAAAAATAACATCGTCCGCCGAAAACGGCATCAGATCTTCCCCTTCTCTGGCGTGCCAGGTCACATCCTTTCTCAAATAAAAGGTATACATGCGGCCATCTTCAGAGATATCCCATCGTTCGGCCAGATCCGCCACAATTTCCTGTTTTTCATCAATGCCGACCAGGCCATTGAAAATAAGTTCGCTGATTCGCAAGGCGATCATATCATTGCTGGTAATCGGATCCAGGGTTGCCGGCCGGCCGTATTCGCCGTAATTTAAGGCACCGCCGTTTGGATTCCCATCATCCTTTGTCAATGCATCTGCCTGAGGCAGCAGCATGACCAATACCCCAAAAAAGATTGTTAAAACACTGGCTAACCGTTTCATAATTTCCTCCTCAAGATGAATCGTGTAAAATCTTTCAATAATTTATTGGTTTAAGCTATTTGTTTTATGAAACTCTCTTTTTTTGAATGTTCAAATATATCTCTTGCCGGTCGGTTAGAAAATCTTCACATCCCCGGCACTTTTTTGCTCCATCGAATAGACTCCTTGGAGAGCAACCTGTATCTGACGCACGGCCGGAAATTGCTTGCTCATTTCAAAAAATATCTCCAGGGATTCTGAAAAATGTTTGGAACGATAATTGGCCTCCGCCAAATTTACCAGCATAAGCGGATCGTTGAATTCTACCCGGTTCTTGTTGCTTTTATCCCGTGCGGCTTCCATATAAGAAACCGCTTTGGGATAATTTTTCTTCCATAGATAATATTTGCCCAGCGCAAAATTGATTCTGGAAAAAGACTTGCCCTGACCCCGTTGCGTCATCGCAGAGGCATGGATGACAACCTGGGGGGCGTCAAATTTATATCGGATGCAGGACAGAAGCATTTCAGCGATTAAGTTCGGTTCTGGCTCTGCCTGCAAAAGCACGCTTAAATGGTCTTTGGCGGCCGCTTCGTCTCCCACTAGATAATGATTAAACGCCTGTCTGACCTTGGCCTTGTTTTTCAATCGCGGGGGATGGTTATTTGATGAAAGAAATGCATTCGTCATGCGCATGGATTGATCGGGATGTCCGAACAGACCATAGCCTTCGCCGAGATAGTATTGGGCGAGGCCGTTGATGTTTTTATCGTTCGATGCATGGGCTTTTTCTAGAAATTTTAGGGCCGCCTTTGCATAAAACATTGAGAGATTTCCCAGCAACGACGCATCATAAAACCGGATCACCTTGTTTTGGGTTGGAATCTCTTCGTGGAAAAAGGCCTTCAGATCCGCCTGCTTGATCAGTTCAAAGCCCTCATCAACCAACCCTTCCCTGGTATAGACGCGGATAAGATGGGTGATGAGTTGAATCGATGGCGTATGACCGGCCCGTTGCAGCCGATCAAGCGCGTTTTTACACGTTGCCAGCGGCTCTTTGTCCGTGAGCCCGAAACGGCTGTAGGCCGCTGCCAGCGCGGTTGCCAGCTCCGGTCTGCTCTGTTTGACGGTTGACCAGAGATCATGGGCCTTGTGGGGCTTGTCCTGCAGGAAAAAGACGGTTGCCAGGCCGATTTTCGCCAGGTCTTTGTCTTGCGGTTTGACGCTTTCATCGGCCAAAAATTTTTGAAAAAAGGCCGCCGCTTCAGAAAGTTCCCCGGCTTCAAGCAGGGTTAGGCCCAGATAGAGATTGACCAAACGGCTTTTGGACGGACCTTTAACGGATAAAAGCCGGGTGAAATAATCCAGGTTAATTGCGATGGCGGCACGATAAAGATCCTGGTAGAGGCCGGCATTGGCCAGACAGATCATTCCCAGACTCAAATAGGTTTTACCCTGAAGGCCTGAATCGGCAGAAGGCAAATAGGAGTAAATCAAATTGATGGCATCTTCATAACAATGCTTTTTATAAAGCTGCAAGCCGAGTTTGAGCGGATCTTTGGCTGCATGCGTCGACACTGCCAGCAAAACCATCAGCATACATATCAATCCGGCTTTTTTCATTGATGCTCCTATTAATTTTTTTTTGCGTATCCATCCAAACATAATTCAACCCACCCCCATGGAACCGATTATTCTTTCAGCCGGGCGATATAAATGTGATCCCATTGTTCGACCTGGGCCCGGAAGGCAAGGGTTCCATCCGGTGAACACGCCAGGTCGTGGTTCATTTTTGTTTGTGTCTTTATGGGCAGATTCTTTTTGTCTTCGATATGAACCATATAAATCGGATTATATGTATGCTGGCTGTTTTTAACATATACGATTCGCTTGCTATCCGGCATCCAGGCCGGTCCCCGTTCAATATCCGGAATCACATTATTAGCTACGACCTTTTCAGCCAGTCCTTCGCCTGCTGCCGGGTCCGAGCCGGAGGCGTCAATCACGATGATGGACCAGATCTTGGGGTCATTATCCGGGTTGTAATTTGTATAGAAGGCAATCTTTTGGCCGTCCGGCGACCACACCGGCCGTAAATCATCACAACTCCAATTCGTAAGCGCTTTGAGCGTTTCTGTCGGTCTGTTAATGTCTTCGATGAGAAATATATCGTGATTTTCGTTACTGCCGTAAATCATCACGATTTTCGTCCCATCCGGGGACCACTGCGGATACAGATAGGTCTTGTGACCATTGGTCAATTTGGAGACTTTACGCGATAACAGATCCATTACATAAATATCCGCGCTTCCGGTACGACCCGAAACAAAAACCAAACGGTCGGTCACCGGATTCCAATGCGGATGACTGTCTTTTTCTTCATGATCGGTAAGTCGAATGGTTTTCTCCTCGCCGAGGGTCGGCAACAGATACAGGTCATAGTTCCCACTGCCGGCGTTGCTCATGAAGACCAGTTTGTTTTCATCCGGCGCCCAGCTGATCCCGGCATTGTAGCTGACATCATCAAGGATATCGGCAAACAAGAAATCCATTTCGGTGTTTTCCTCGGCTAAGCGGTGGTAAATTTTCTGTAAAACCGAACCGTCAAAACGGGATATGATAATCTCACGCTTGTCTTCAATGCTGCGCTCAAAGGCAATCAGTTTGCCGGTAGGCGACCAGATGGGATTGGAGTCATTATGGCCCGCAACAATTTCGGTAAAGGCCCGCACATAAAGCGGTTCGATTTCTGGAGGATTGATCATATCATAATCCTCCGGAGCGGCAGCCGGCCACAGAACTTCCAGTTGGTCGATAGCGGATTGAACCGCTTTTGCGGCCCCGTTGGTATGTGGGCGCGGCAGCTCAATCGGTTCATTTGGTGGTAAATTTGAGCGTTGCGTCTTGACCTGTTCCCTTTGTTCACCGATATTCGGGTCATCTTTTGACACGTGCGCTGCCGGGTTATCATCTTTCTGCCCGGCGGTGGCGGTTGTTTTCTTATTCCAATCGGGGTAAGCAGCATCCGCCAAAAAGCCTAGACCCCAAATAACAGTGGCAGCAAGCAGCGCAATGCCAAGCGTCTGGATTATCCTCCTGAATTTCAAATTTCGAACCTCCCCGCTATGATAAATCCCTTATCTGGTCCCAGTATTTTCGGGCTGCATTCCGGATCTTTTTGAAGTTGCTCTTTTCCGCTAGACTTTTGGGAAAGAAGTCAAAGTATTCACGCCACGCCAGATTGGCCTTTGCAATCAGCGCTCGTTTTTTGCTTACCAGATACAGCTTGTGGTATGAAAGCGCCAGGTAGTAATAAGTATCATGGACGGCTTCGTCGAACTGACTGTTCGGAAAAAATCGCGTATTTTGCTTGGCGATATTTAGATTCTTGATCGCTTTTGCGAAATTGCCGGCAGCAGCTTTCTTATCCGTCAGCAACAGCCCCATACCCCTTTCATAGTAAGCGTGACCCAAGTTGGTATAGGTGACGGCAAATTGCTTGTAGATAATTTGCTGGTTTTCCGGAAGCGAAAGCACATTCTCAAACTCGCGAATGGCGCCATCAAAGTCATTTTTTTCATCCATGTAGAGCTGGGCCAGTCTATGGCGGGCATCGGAATAATCAGGATTGTCTTTGCCGGTGCTGGCATAGGCCTGGATGGCGGCATTGACGTTGCCGTCTTTTTCGGCCATCTGTCCGATTTTGTAGTAATCCTTTGAAAAGACAATCTTATTTGAGCCGATAAACTCCACTTCCGGCTTATTAAATTCCACGACCGCTTCCCAGTCGCGGTACTCCCCGCCGAGCGAGAGCTTGATCTTGCGGAATCCGAAATTCACCAATTTACCATCGAGCATTGGCGTTTTGCCGACCTTAGCGCCGTCAACATAAACATCGGCATTGGATGGCTCTGACTCGATTTTGAAGAGCGCGTTGGCAATCTGCAGGAAAAATTCTTTGATCTGCTTGTTCTCCTCGATGCTGATCGTATCCTGCACCGGTTGATATCCGTGCCGGGACAGCAATATTTCGTATTCTTCGAATAAATTAAGAGGAATTTCTACTTTTCCGTTCGAACCTGTTGTTCCGACCCAGGTATTATTGAGATATACATTGACACCCCACAGCGGTCTGTCATCCGGCGGATTTCCGCCCCAGACGGAAAGCAGCGAGGATGCCTTTTCCGTTTGCCTTTTCTCATCCAGATAGAAGCGCCGAACGACCCGGTCGCCGATTTTAACCTCGACCTTGTCGTTTAAATCAACAATCTCCGCCCAGGAGGCAGCTTCATCCGTCTCGACGACCCTGAGCGTGCCGGCATCGCGATAGCCCTTTATCCGGCCGGAGCGGTCCATATCAGCAAGCAGGTATCTGAATTGACTTCCCCGTCGGATCTTATAGTCTGATTTGCCGAGATTGATGCGGTACCCCGGATCTTCAATTGCAGCGATTGTCCCTTCGAAGGGGAATTGGTCGATGATACTGTTGGCAATCAATTTTGCGGTGTTGCCGATATTCTTTATATCTCGGGCTTTATTAATTTGACTTAAAATAATATTTCCGTCCGAGGTAATTACCGTCGTTTCGGTGGTTATTCCCTGACCGGATTTGGTGACACTGCCGGATATGATCATATCAACGGACCGAATCAGGGGTGTAGCTTGCCAGCCCTTGGTGGAAACGGTTTCCATATCCAGGCCGGCCTGCAGCATCATTTCTCGCAGTTGGGTCTTTGGCACCTCGCGGAAACACCCGTATCGAAACAAATTGGTGCTGACCGCCGCTTCGATTTGATCTATAATATCCGAAAGATCTTCATCCGGCGAATTGTTCACAAATCCGTAAATACCCACCGTAATCGGTTTGGGTGTCACCGGGTAAAAATAGCGGTGCACGGAGGATTTGCCTTGAAGCTGGATGGTTGTCTCCCATTTTTCGGGAATATAACCGGACGCAGAAAGGCTGAGTTTGACTTTGGGAAGCGTTTGCCCTTTATAGGTATAGGTATAGTTGCCCTTGACATTGGTTTTGCCGACCCGCTTGCCATTTATACTGACTGCAACCCCCGGAATTCCTTTGGAAAGGCCGTAGGCTTCGGTAAGGGCCGCAATGGAAACCGTTGCCTTTTTTATCTCTGGTTTGGCTGCTTTTTTCTGGGTCTTCGGCACTGCGGCAACGGCCGGCTTCGCCTTCTGGGATTTTGTGACTGTCTGTGCCGGTTGGGATTTTGTGACTTTCTTCGGAGCCGGCGGCTTTTGGGCTACCGGCGGTTTGCGTTTCTTATTTAGCGCAACTTCATAGCGTTGCCCCGGTTTCACGCGAACCGATTTATTCCAATCAGCGTAGCCTTTCTTTGTGATATGCAGTTTAAGGCCTTTTTTCGGAATATGAGTATACTCGTGGACATACTCTCCACTCTCGTCGGTCTTGCCTGCTGATTTACCTGCAAATTGGATGGAAGCGCCTTCAAGCAGCTCACCGTCTTCATCATTTAGAACGACAACCGTAAAATACTTGGTCGCTTTGAGCTCAACTTTAAACGGATACTTTTCCACAGCCCCTTTTTGAGCAAGCTTAACAACAAATGAATCTTCCCAAGGCTCTATTCGGTATCCTACCGCATCCTTATGAACAGACACCCGCACTTCTTCTCCAGGTTGTTTTTTTATCCGATGTAAAAAACGTCCATTGGCGTCTGTGGATCCGATCTCATTTCCGTCTAAAAAAACTCTGGCCTGGGATGCGGGTTCACCATCCAAGCTGACGTTCACCTCCATATCGAGATCAACCTGTTTTTGGACATTGC
>WOR8_10004773_pt1 | contig 24272 bp, 17 predicted proteins | sample DeeMarSeWOR38_10_FD_19890 | JGI IMG/M metagenome (IMG submission 19890) | reverse complement strand
CACCTCCTGTCCAAACAAATCCATTTCATTTAACAAAAGAAAAATTCATTGAACTACTTACTGAGAGTAAAGCAGACCTTGTTAGAACCCTTGCAGTCAATGTTAATCTGAGTGGAATTATCGCAGAAGAAATTTGTAAGATTGCTGGTGTTGATAAATCACTTAATATTAAAGATATTAATCAAGATGAAATCGACAGGATTTTTAATTCTTTGACAGTTTTTTTAAAGGTGTTTGAAAATTATAAATTTGACCCTGTTTTTGTAAAAAAGAATGATCAGATAATCGATATCTTACCATTTGAATTCAAAAGCTATGAAAAAACTATTTTTGAAAAAACAAAGAGTTTTACAAAAGGTCTTGGAAATCTTATTGATGTTAAAAAACCTGAGATAACAAAAATTTCTGAAATTGAGAAAAAAATAAGCAAGCTAGACAGACAGCTGCAGCAACAGCAAGATACAATAATTAAATTAAACAAAGAAATTGAACAAAAGAAGTTTGAAGGTGACTTGATTTATCTTAATTATCAATCTTTAGAAGGTGTTCTTACAGAAATTTCTGAAATTTTAGAGATAAAAAATAAAGAAAGTAAAATTTCTGAGATCAATAAAAACGAAATTGTAAAAGAATTTAATCCAACAGAGAATCTTTTGATTGTAAGTTTAAAGGATACGTCTGGTAAAAAATATGAAATAAAAATAAATTTTAGGAAAAGCGTTGCTGAAAATGCAGAAGCAGCGTATGATCACAACAAAAAATTAAGAAATAAACTGAAGGGTGCAGAAAAATCAATCAATATAACCAAAGAAAAGACTGAGTCAGTAAAAAAGATGAAAAAAACCGAAAAGAAAATTGAAGATATTGATGTAAAAAAAGAAAAAATTTTTTGGTTTGAGCGTTTCAGATGGTTTATCTCAAGTAATGGAAATATCATTGTCGGCGGAAAGGATGCAAAGAGTAATGAGATAGTTGTGAAAAAATATCTGAAAGAAGGGGATAGGTATGCCCATGCTGATATACAAGGTGCTCCAAGTATTGTTATAAAAAGCAAAGGTGTGATAGATGAACCACTAGAAATTTCCAATGAAACTTTAAACGAAGCATGCATCTTTGCAGCTTCTTATTCAAAAGCTTGGAAACAATTTGCTGAAGCACAGTCCTACTGGGTCTTACCAGAGCAGGTAAGTAAAACAGCACAGAGCGGTGAGTTTGTTCCAAAAGGTGCCTTCATAATAAGAGGAAAACGAAATTATCAAAGATGTAAACTTGAAATCGCAGTTGGGGAAATTATAATTGATAACGAAAGAAAGATAATGGCAGGTCCAATCAGTTCAGTCAAAAAAAGAGCTGAAAGATATATCATACTTGAACCTGGTGCAATTAAAAAAAGTGAGATTTCAAAAAAATTAGCTAAAGCATTTAATGTAAATGTTGACAAAATTGATAGAGTTCTTCCTTCAGGTGGAGTTACTATTATTGAAAGTATTGGAGTTGATCTATGAAAATAACATTCAAGGACCTAAAACACGGCGAGATTTCTTTAATTCCTGAAAACCTTGATGATATCTGGCATTTGTACAATATCGTTGATGAAGGTGACCTGGTAAGAGCTGTCACATATAGAACAGACGAACAAAAAGATGATAAAAAAAGATCAAAGAAAGCTGAAAAAAAACGTATGAAAATCGGACTTAGGGTTACAGAGATTAAATTCCATGAGTTTTCAGATAGGCTCCGCATACATGGTAGAATTGAAGAGGCTCCGCAGGACTTAGGTTCCTTTCACACATTAAACATCGATGCAGAAAAAATGGATAAAATAATAATAATTAAAGAGCAGTGGAAGGACCATCAGTTAAAACGTATCGATGAAGCCGTAAAACAAAGTCAAGAAGCAATTCTTACCTTTGTTTCCCTTGATGAAGATACTGCAACAATTGCCATTTTAAGACATAGCGGTATACAATGGATTGCAGATATTGATTCCAAACGCTCAGGAAAAATGTATGAAAGTATTGATACTTCAAAAGAGTATTTTGGCGAAATCTTATTTGTTGTAAAAACAAATAAATCAATAGATACGATGCTTGTGGTTGTTGGTCCTGGTTTTACTAAAGATCATTTTGTTAAATATGGCAAAGAAAAAGAACCTCAACTTTTTGAAAAGTTAATCTCCCAGGGGACTGGCCAGTCTGGTATGAATGGTATTCATGAAGCAATAAAAACTGGTGTTGTAAAGCAAATAACAAAAGAAAACAGGGTGGTTTTTGAAACAACTCTTATTGAAAAGCTTTTTGAAGAGATAAAAAAGAACGGTCTTGCAACATATGGGGAAAAAGAAGTAAAAAATGCAATTGTTAATGGTGCAGTTGAAAGACTTCTCATAACAGATATTTTAGTAAGAAAGATAGAGGGCGAGGAGTTGCTTAAACTAGCAAAGCAGGCAAACAGTGAATTTACAATTATAAACACTCAGCATGAAGCCGGTAAAAAAATGGAAGCAATAGGGGGCGTTGCCGCCTTTTTGAGATATAAAATTTAAAGTTTTGTCAGTCCAAAATTAGTTGCACTATATACTCCAAAACCTAAGTTACTTCCAAGTGGAGGATAGTCGTCATCTGGTTCATCAGGAGTTTCATCATTCATTCCTACTAGGCTGTATTCGTAACAGATGTAAGATATTTCAAGTTTAAATGTGTCTTTTTTTAATATTTCCCTAAATTTTCCCCAGATGCCTGTTTTTAAGGATACTGTTATTTTGTATGTTTCCTCGGTATTTATGTATCTTTTTTCCAATTGTTGGTTTGCATCTGTCGTATCCTTTGCTTCTATAGGTTCAAGTGAAATCATTGAGCTGAATTCTATGGTTTCATTTACCATTAATGACCCTTTTCCGCTTTTTGAGAAAATTACATTTTCCTCGCTATCCTTGACATTGACAGTGAGGGTATCTGCTCCAATACCTCCAAGAAGTCTCCCACCTAAAAATCCTTTTACATTATCATTATATTTTAGGTAGAATGTCACAGATTTTAAATTCTTTTGTGAAATAACTACATTACCTACATAAGGTTTAATTCCCCTATTGAATAATTTAGGTTTAATAGAATAGGCTTGGTTATCTGGTTCTATTGGCATAGAGGCACTTTCTATAAAAGAAATGTCAAACATGGTTTTATCATCATTTTTATAAATTGGAGTATCATTTTCGCCATCTGAAGATGAATATAACACAATTCCAATTCCTGCAACTATAAGTATTAACACTCCAACTAAAGCAATAATTTTGTCACTTTTTTTCAAACTCATTATTTCACCCAGGTTTTTATTTAATAAATTCTATTTTTGTATAAATATAAGTATATTTTCTTCTTTATTAAGTTTTTCCTTTTTATAAATTATTATTAAATAATTTATCAAAGATATAAAGTAAATCTCCTATTAAAATTTTTGTTTTTTATATTTATTAAAAATTATTGGTAGGATATGTCCACATTTTTTACATTTATTATCAACCAAATCATTGGTACTAACATGAAAACCACTTCTTTTAATACAAACATTTCCACATTTTGGACAAAAAGTGTTTTCGTAATCACCAGGATATACATTTCCAAGATATGGAAAAAGAAGACCAATTTTTTTTGCAGTATCATAAATTTTCAAGAGTGTATCCATCGGTGTGTTTGGCTTATCAATCAAATTATGGTCAGGATGAAAACGTGAAAAATGAACAGGGGTATCTGTACCAAGCTTATCAACTATCCATTTACAAAAATCATTGATTTCATTAATTGAATCATTTAAAGTAGGAATTACAAGATATGTTAGTTCAATGTGAATATCTAGTTCTTTTGCTAGAATGCATGTATTAAGAACTGGTTCTAAGCTTGCTTTACAAATATTTTTATAAAATTTTTCATTGAAAGACTTTACATCAATGTTCATTGCGTCCAGAAATTTTGATAGTTCCTTTAAGGGATCTTCTTTAATATAACCGTTTGTGACATAGCAGGTATACAAGCCTTCTTTCTTGACATATTTCGCAGAATCAATACAGAATTCATGCCATATAGTAGGTTCATTATATGTGTAAGAGACTCCCTGACAACCGTGTTGCTTTGCAAGCTTGATTACCTCCTCCGGATTTAGTTCTCTTGAATATGAAAATTCTGAGGTAGCTGTTGATATAGAATAATTTTGACAATGATCACATTTAAAATTACATCCCACTGTACCAATTGAGAAAGCATTTGTCCCAGGAAAAAAATGATAAAGAGGTTTCTTTTCTATTGGATCGACAGCAATAGAGGAACATGACCCATATATCATTGAATATAATTTGCCCTCCTCGTTTTTTCTAACACCACAAATACCCTTTTTGTTTACATCTATTTTACAATTATGATTACAAAGACTGCATTGAACCTTTTTATCACTAATTTTTTCCCAAAAACTTGCCTCTCGCTTCATTATAGTAATGTAAATACAAAAATGGTATATATAACATTAATTACCAAGTATTAAACCCTTAAAACTACCAAACAATCCCCATCTTGGATATCTATCATTTATCTGTGGTTCCATTTTATCGTATTTTTCATAAATTTTCTCAGTTCTTAAAATGTATCTTGCGTAATAGAATGCTTCCTCTACTGAAACTTTTCCATCTTTAAAGAATTTAAGAATCGTTGGTCTTCCAATTTTGAATATAAATGGTCTGAAACCATCTGCTTTACCTGTAATAATTCCTTTAAACCAAAGTTGAGAGAACAATGGCCCTTGAGTAGTACTAGCATAACCAAGTCTATATTTGCTAGCTCCGCTCATCACAACTCTTCCTGAGCCGGGAATTCCAGATTTAAAAATGATAGATTCGCGTTTGTTAAATATTGTTTTATCGGCAAATCCTCCACTATAGCAAGCATCAACAATAACGCAGGTTTTATGAGATTTTAAATTGGATAATATATTTCCCAACTCCCTGTCAGTAAAAGTATCATCCCAAAGATAAATTGCACTTCTCTCAAACAGCTTTCCACCAAAAAATTTTCTCTTTTCATTACCGCAACCATGACTTGCAATCCATATGAAAACTTCACTATCATCAAATTTATTTGATTTTTCAACAATATAATTCATAACCGATCTAACTGTTTCTTTATTAGTTCCAGCATATGTTATATCATATTCATGAGTCCTTTCTTGAAGAGTTTCATATGGCTCACCATATCCATTATCCTGTCTTATCCAACCGTCATCAAACAAAATAAAAATATTGTTTGTCGAGTAACTTAAATCTTGAATAAAGTATGCAGCCATTTGTTCTGCTAAATTAAGTGCACCATTTCCAAGTTTACTTTCATTGTCATTTGGAAAGTTTGATGCAGCTATAAAAACTGCCCATTTATGGGCATCTGATTCAACAATATCAGGATTATAAACATTCACATTTAACTGTTTTATATCTGAATAATGTTTTCCATCCCAGGATCGTACCTGTATAGAATAATAACCATCTTCCATATCATAAGTTATCCATTCATAACTCCATCTTGTATTACCTTTGGTAAGAATCCATCTATCATAAATCATTATTTCAACGGATAATAGATTATCATCACCATCCGGATCAGTTGCTGTACCGCTAATCATAACGATATTTGAAACAGTAGCATTATCTTGCGGATAGATTATCTCAACAATGGGTTTTTTATTTTTATCATCAGTAGTTTCATCATCTTTATTAAAATAAATCAAGTATACAGGCACTACTATTATAACTACAAGGATTACTGCAATTATCGCTTTAATGTTCATTGTATATCTGCATATAAATATATCTCTCATTATTTAAAACTTTTATTTAACAAACATTATCTTAATTTAACTTTTTATTAATTAAAATAAAATACATGTCAAAATCAATTCAAAAAGTTTATTTCAATAATTTTGTTTCGTCTAAATTGTAAATGGGGCGATAATTTGAAGAAAATGACCTATGCTGATAGTGGTGTTGATATACTTAAGGAAGAAAAAGCAATAAAAGATTTACTCTCAAGTATAAAAACCCAAAGAAAAGACATAGGTAGACCACTTGGTGGTCATTATGCAGGTTTAATTGAATTTGGAAAATATGCATTGGTTTTATGCACAGATGGTGTTGGAAGTAAGGTAAAAATTGCTACTGAAATAAAGAAGTGGGATACAGTAGGTATAGATTGCATAGCAATGAATGTCAACGATGCCATTTGTGTAGGTGCCGAGCCTCTTGCCTTTGTAGACTATTTAGCAATAGATAATCCAAATCCTGAGATAACAAAGGAAATTGGAAAAGGACTTGAAAAAGGAGCAAAGTTATCAAACATTTCTATTATTGGTGGAGAAACTGCATCCCTACCAGAGGTAATTACTGGTTTTGATCTTGCAGGAACCTGTCTTGCATATGTTGAAAAAGATAAAATCATCATTGGTGAAAAAATCAAACCCGGTGATGTGATAATTGGGCTAAGCAGTAGTGGTCTACATTCAAATGGTTATACGCTTGCAAGAAAAGTAGTTGAATATGTAAAAATGAAATATTCAGATAAATTCCCAGATGGATTATATCCAGGAAAAACAATAGGTGAGGTTTTACTTATACCAACTAATATTTATGTAAAAGAAATAGTTGAACTGTTTAAAAAAGTAAAAGTTCATGGTCTTGCTCATATAACTGGTGGGGGGCTAAGAAATCTCCCAAGATTAAATAAAAATGTCAAATTTGTAATTGACAATCCATTTGAACCTCAGCCAATTTATAATTTTTTACAAAAATATGGAAATATAGAAGATGAAGAGATGTATCAAACATTTAATATGGGAATGGGATTTGCAATAATTCTTTCAAAAAAAGATGCAAATAATGCAATAAATATTCTAAAAAAACATACAAAATCTGATGTGAAAATAGTTGGAAGAATTGAAAAAGGTAAAGGTGTGGGATTTCAAAAGTTAGGATTGAAATATTAAGGTTTATACATTTTTTAAACAAATTTTTAAGTAAAAATGATATTTGTATTTTTTTTAATAAAAATAGCGGGGAGTGGATTTGAACCACTGGTCTACGGGTTATGGGCCCGTCGGGATCTCCTGGCTACCCCACCCTTATAGGCACCATAATATGTCATGGGTACTCGCTATGATGGGTAGTCGTATTTCCCCGCGATAGTTTTGGTGAATACTGTTACTATTACTTAAATCTAATACCTTTTAAGAAAAAATATTATGGAACTAATACTTATTTATTAAAATCAGTAGTTAATAGAATAATTATATTCTATTAAGTGCAAGTCTTTTCACCCAAAGGTTCTATTTTACAAGATTCAGCAGTCTATTCAGCAGTGGGAAACGTTCTAAAAACCTAAACAAAGGTGAACTTGAAATTGTTTTGTTTCTTGGTCTTCCTTCTTTATCAGTCTTTATCAACCAAACATCCGATTTGCCAGCACCGAATGAACGTGTTCCTCCTGTTAGTATGTATCCTCCATCTGTGGTCTGCTGTACACATTTACCATAATCAAATTCTGTTCCTCCAAATGTCTTATTCCACATCCTATAACCATTGTCATCTGTCTTTATTAACCAAACATCACCATTACCTGCTCCAAATGAAAGTGTTTTGCCTGTTAAGATGTACCCTCCATCTGTGGTCTGCTGAACATAATAACCCCAGTCACTTTTTGCCCCTCCAAAAGTTTTATCCCACATCGGTTTACCATTACTATCGGTTTTAATAAAACAAACATCAATACCTTTTACACCTGTTATAATATATCCCCCGTTATTTGTCTGCTGAACACAATTACCCATACCTATTCCGAAGGTTCCATCCCACAACTTATTACCACCGTTATCTGTCTTAATCAACCAAATATCACCACCACCTCCACCAAATGAAAATGTTAACCCTGTTATGATATATCCACTATCATTGGTCTGCTGAACACAATAACCTTCATCCCTCTTTGTTCCTCCGAAGGTCTTATTCCATTCCATATTACCAGTGCTATCGGTCTTAATCAACCAAACATTACCTTCATCAATAGAATAAGCATCTCTTGTTCCTGTAATGATATACCCGCTATCAGTAGTTTGCTGAACATAATAACCACCATCATGCTTTGTTCCTCCGAAGGTCTTATTCCATTCCATATTACCAGTGCTATCGGTCTTAATCAACCAAACATCAGCATTACCAGCACCAAATGAACTTGTCCCTCCTGTTATTATGTATCCTCCATCACTTGTTTGCTGAACACACCTACCCTCGTCACTATTTGTTCCTCCAAAGGTCCTATACCATACCATATTTCCATATTTATTGGTCTTAATCAACCAAACATCATAATTACCTGTACCAAATGAACCAGTTGCTCCTGTTATTATGTATCCTCCATCAGTGGTTTGCTGAACAGAACAACCACTATCATCCTTTGTTCCTCCGAAGGTTTTCATAAAAGTTACATTAGTTGGATTTACTGGATTAGTTTTAATGATAGGTCTGTTATCTATTTGAATACCAATATTACTATATGCTGAATTAATAGGAACAAGTAACATAACAGATACGAGAAGACCTGCTACCAGTATTTTCTTATTCAAGATAATTATCCTCCCTTTAACACTTTAATAATCAGATATATGGTATATAAATCTATAACACCCTTTGGGGTATCTATATATCATATGGCTCTGATGCTGGATGCCTATCAAATTCTATTACAAAAGCAAAAATAGGTAAATCTACAAATATAATAATCAAATCTCCAAAAATTATTTTTGGTAATACTCGTGGTTTATTCCAATAATTTCCATCCCATATATTTTTATCTTTATGATAATTATTTATAAATTCCCAAACTGAATTATACATTTTTAAAAAGAAAGCATTCATCTTATTTTTAAGAAAGTTGTTGTTAATAATTTTATTTCTAAATGAACAAATCTCAATACCTCTATCATTATTTTTAATATCATTATTATCAATAGTATTATCACTAGAATTAGCTATATCTATACCTATTGAGTTGCTTTGGATTTTATTTTCAGTTATCATATTTTTATCAGAACTATATAGACCAATACCTTTATCATTATTTGATATATTATTACCTAAAATATTATTATTACAGGAACGAGAAATATATAATCCAAAATATCTACTTGAGCTAATTGTATTACTATTTATAAAACAATTATCCGAATTAAACAAGGTGATACCCCAAGTCGTATCTAATATCTCTTGATTTCGGACAGTGATATTATCACAATTAATCAATATAATCTGTCCTGCATGAGATTCAAAAACCATATCAGATTTATTTTCTAAATAGATAAGAGGCTTGTCATTAACAGTATTATTAGAAACAATTTTTTGATATAAGTTAGAGATACCAAGACCAGCATTGAAAAATGAATTTTCTGAAATAGTATTACCAATTGAACCAAGGTTAATGTCAGCATTATAGAAATTGTTTCCAACTATAATGTTATAACAAGAATCAAAGATGATGACAATAGGATTATTTGTGAAATTATTTCCTCTTATGATATTATTATAAGAATACCAACGGTCTGAAAATATGCTACACCAGCGATTATTTATTATGTCATTATCTGTTATTATATTGTTTTTTGAATCTATATGAATCCCATAATAATCAGCATTTTGTATAGTAAAACCACTAATATTTATCCAATCAGCAGATAAATTAACACAATTTCCAATATTATTCCCATCTATAATCACAGTTTCTCTATCTTCCCCTATCAAATTAATTGATTTATCAACTTCGACATTCTCATAATATATTCCAGAATAAACAAAAACAGTATCACCATCACTAGCATTATCTATAGCATCCTGTATTTTAGTATAATTATTGGGTCCGCTTCCACCGACATAGAGAGTATCACCCCTATTAGAAGGGATAACAGGTTTGTTATCTTTTTTAGCTCCTATAGAAGATTTTGTTGATTGTTGGATATTTATATTTTCAGGGTCTATTACTTCATCCCATTCCATATTTCCTGCATTATCATAAGCTTCTGCCTTATAAGAATACCATGGATTAAAAGCGGCAGTCCAACTATATATTGGACCTTGACCTACAACCGTGTCTTGAAGAACATCATTAATATAGAATTCTACACGGTTCATTTTACTTGTTTCATCAATTGCTGTAGCATTAAATATTAGTAACCATCCTCCAGAAGGTGTTTTTTTAAACCCATATTGAAGGTCGACAACTGGGTCTGTTCGGTCAACATCAATAACAAAATTGTGGTGTGTTTCTTCATTACAAGCTTTATCAACTGCCCAGTATTCAACAGAGATATTCTCTTTATCAAAGTCTATATTAAATGTTCCATAATCACCAGGTATTGTCCATATTGGTCCATTATCAATTCTATATTGGATTTTCATTACTCCCGATATATCATCAGTAGCATTCAACGTTACAGTGACATCAGATACATACCAACCATTATCACCATCAGGCGTTGGTGGATTTAAAGAATGAGTTGTGACTGGTGGTGTAGTATCATCATTAGAATTAAAAACAGCTATAGTAGGATTTATAGATATACCTGCTAATAGGAATATTATTCCTAATATGAGGATGGTTTTTTTCATAAAGTCCTCCCTCGACTCCATAAACTAATCAGATTAGAAGTATATAAATCTTTAATTTGTCATTTTTATTGAAAAAAAATTACCACGGCAGTAGATGTGTTAGAATCCACAGGATGCAATAAATTAAACCTACCAAAGCCCCTACTAGGATTAAAATCTGCATCATACTTAGCGTCCTCATAATGATTCCCTCCGGTTTGTCTCCCTTATGTTTGCATTGTTAAAAAAATTGAAAATAAAAAAGATAGTAGTGGTAAATATATTGCTATGTAAATTTTTGAATAGAGTATAAGAAAAAATAATATAAACAGCCTTTTTAATTGATAAGTTGGGGATAAGGAATGATACAAATAGAAACCCATCTTGTAAAAAAAATAGCAAGAGAAAATATAGTTTGTATTAATTGTAATAAGGACATAACAAAGGGCAAGGTGTATCATCATGAACAAGGTGTTAAAGAACATCTTCATTCTCTTTTAGCTCGTAATTTCTGTTCAGACAAATATGGTGAAAAGAAGCTGCTAATTGGTAAAAATTTATAAAAATAAAAAAAATAATTTTTTCAAAAAAGTTTTTCAGTAGAGTGTGTATTATTAATCCTTAGCTTTGCAGGGGTACCCGAGCGGTCAAAGGGGCAGGGCTTAGGTGTGCTTTGAGGCTTAATTAAAGTATTAAGATTCAACAAAAATAAAAAAATAACCATATATACATTTCAATTGACTAAGCACTAAGATACCCTGTGACGTAGGTCTTCGAGCGTTCAAATCGCTCCTCCTGCACTATATCATTATATTTTAAAGTGTGCGCATGAAAACTATAGCATTTACTGGTATGCCTTGTTCAGGAAAAAGCGAAGCAGTAGAAATTGCAAAAGAAATGAATTATCCAGTCATTAGAATGGGCGATATGGTCTGGAATGAAGTGAAAAATCGTAAACTTCCATTAGATGAAAAAAATGTTGGATATATAGCAGATAAGATGCGTAAGGATTTTGGAATGGATATATGGGCAATAAAAACCCTTGAAAAAATTTCAAAATTTGAAAAAGAAAAATGCATTGTTATCGATGGTATCCGAAATATCGAAGAGATAGAAATCTTTAAAAAAAAGTTAGGAAAAGATTTCATCATAATTGCAGTGACTGCATCTGATGAGACTAGAAAAAAGAGATTTTTAAATCGAGGACGTGAAGATGACAGTTCAGATGTACAAGATTTTAAGGACCGTGATAAAAGAGAACTGAACTGGGGTCTTGGTAATGTTATTGCATCAGCTGATATAATCATTCCAAATGAAGACGGTTTGGCAACATTTAAAGATAAGATTCAGAAAATATTAGAAAAAATATTATCAGAATGAGTGCAATTATTTTTTATGATTCCTTTTTTTAAAAATAAATAATAGGATTACAAAAATTATAATTATAAAAATTATTACCAAAATTATAATATAAAAATCAAAAATGAATCCTTCATTATCAGATTCAATATTCGCAGGTGTATCGATATATAATCTTACAGTATGCTCCAAGTTGATAAATTGAGTTTCATCTTGTTTAAATGTAGGCCAAACTTCCCAATGTTGATCAAAATTTTGAGGGATTTTTGGAATGTTTAAATAAATGTAAAAATAAGCATTACCATCAGGTGGTATTTCCTGCCATTCTGGTTCGATACTGATCCAATTTAAATCTGGAATGATTGTTCTATTTTCCCTTATTATATCTAATGTCGGATTATCAATATACCAGGATACATTGATATTCTCGTCAATATTATTTGCTATAAGTACTCTTTTTGAAGTGTTTCCCTTTATTAATTCATTGTTCATAGTAATTGATAATTCCCTTGGAAACACATTGAAATTTGCCTTACAAATTGGAAAACTTATAAATAACAAGGTAAAAATAAACAGTAAAGATAACGACTTTTTCATATATAATCTCCCAATAATACTCATAATTATTTTTTATCAAGTTTTGATAAGAGTTTGTCAACCTTTTCATCTATTTCGCTCTTTTCTTTTGTTTCAGCTGGTTTTTCTTTATGCGGTACAATCTCTTTTGAGACAGGTTCTATGAATTGATCTTCAATTTGTCTTAGTTTTTCCATATATACCTCAACATCCTGTTGTATATGTTGTAGTAAAGATTTTGTTTGAGTAATCATTTGAACTGTTCCTTTTTTATCAAAAGTAGACGGAATAATAGATTTTTCAATAGCTGATATTTTAGGAATCTCTATTTTTTCTTTTGATTTACTTAATCTAATTGGTTTTTTCTTTTGATATGCAAAAATTATTATCGATGTTAAAACAATTAAAAGGATAGCTGCAAATGTTGTAAATATAATTGAAAATGGCAGTTCTTCATTATATGATAGGACTGATCCATCTACAATATCATAAATATGGTCCCATGATCCATCTCCATTTTTATCAATTAGATAATTATCATTTTGTCTTTCAACGCCTGTTGTAACTGTAGTTACTGGGTTATATAATACATCAAAAACACCGTTTTGTGAGGCATCTACTAAATAGTAGGCTTGACCGCTGATATAAATTCTTTTTACATCTAGCTCATTTAATGAACTTGACCCGAGGGAAGCTTCTATAATATCTGATAGACCATCGTTATCATCATCTAGGTCTCCAATGAACTTTATATCTGGGGAATCATCATTTGGAATGCCATCTTTATCTGTGTCTGTTGGATAATTGTTTATATCCAACTTGTTTGTTTTATATGATACCTCCATTTCATCGCTGTAGCCATCATTATCATCATCTGTATCAATTGAGTTTGGAATATGATCATTATCTGTATCTTCTGGATAATTGCTTGGATTATCTGGATCAGTTCCATATAGTTTTTCTTCTGAATCTGACCATCCATCTCCATCGTTGTCAATAATTGATGTATCTATTGTAAATGTGATACTTGAATAATTACTTGATTTATTGTCTATACTTTCTGCTCGAACGTAGAATGTGTGAACACCATCTGATAAGACTTTAGTTGCAGTCCAACCTGTTTTATCACCGATGAATGTTTCAGGATTATTATCAAGTTTTACAAAATATCCCTTAATTCCAATACTGTAAACTGTTTCACTCCAGGTAAAGGCAGGTGTGTTATCAGATTTTGAAGAGGTAATTATTAAATTTCCAGGTGGTAGGATTATATCGGGTAGAATCATGGTCATTATGGGGTATCTATCAATATTTCCTTTGGAAATAATATATGGTGTATCTCCCTTACCATCACCATTATTGTCTGCACCTCTATATTTATCCCAATAATTGCCTTTTGCACCATTGTCCCATGTATTGTTGTTTTCATCAATTGCATCCACATCATTCTTCCAAAAGTTATTCAGATAAACATAATTGTTATTTGAATTAAGCCAAATCTTAATAGTTTGCAAATTTGAATAGATATTACAACCAGATATTATGTTCCTATTTGAGTCAAATCTAATATCTATTGCATTTTCACAGTTAAATATATTACAGCTAAGTATCTGGTTATTGTCAGAATTTGTTATTAACAAAACGCCATTTGTGAAATCTTGCATATCACAATTTTTTATGATATTATACTTACCAGTTATTTTCACTCCTTGTTTACTTGTCTGGTATCCTATCAACTTACAATCAGAAATTGTGTTATATGAGGATCTTACATTAAGTGCCACGCCCTTATTTGCCGTATTTATTATACAATTTGTAATAGTACAACCAATACTGCCTGGTGGAATAGATATTGCAAATTCACCTGTATTTATTATCTGAATGTTACTAATATCTACATATGAACTAGCCAATGAAAAGGCTTGATTTCCAGAGCAGTTAATAATTGTATTACTTGGACTTTCACCAATTATTTCTATTTTGTTTTTAACAGTTATATCATGTTCGTTATACATTCCTTTTTTAATTAGTATAATATCAGTGATATCTGCATTTTTAATTGCATCCTTAATACTTGTAAAATCACCATTACCGGTAATATCAACAATTATTGTATCTTGTGTTACTGGGGGAATAGACTGTACTGTTGATAAAAATGAAGAAGATATGAACAGGAAGAAGACTATGAATACAATTAATTGGACTCCTATTCTCCTGCTCATTTTTCCCTCCCCTCCTTTTTCTTATTTTCGAATTTTCGCAGGAGTCCTTTCTCAGTTAAATAAATTAAAACGATATTTTTAACAACTTCAGCTTCAGAATTTCCTAAAATTCCTACTTGCTCTTTTATTATCTCCCGGATAACGGGTGGAAAACCGACTGGAAATCTTTGAATTTTTCCCATCCTAGTTTATCCCATCTCTGAGTCATATATGAATCATTTGTTTATAAGGTTTTTGATTCATATATGAATCATATGTGATTCACTTAAGGAGGGAATATTTTCAAAAAATTTCCAAAGCCAAAATTTGGAAAAAATCATTGATTATTAAATAAATGAAAAAAAAATAGTATAAAATTAAGATTAAAAGGTTTATTTCTTATTTTTAAAATAATATATTGATTTTAGGTTATCTTTTTTCTTCTTAATATATGAAGTTGTAAGATATACAATAATTATTGAAAATATAAAAAATAGAAGAATAAAGATATATGGATAATCTCCCTGCTTACTTTTAGGAGTTATAATGTAAAGCTTTACCGCAAGCTCCACTTGGAAATTCATTCCTCCTCCAGAGCTTAGAGGTATATCGGAAGTTATAACAACCCTTGTTTCCCATTTTTCATTATAATACATTTCTTGTTGATCTATTGGAATATTTATGACAACTTCAACTTCTTTTGATGATTTAGGAGGAATATAAAGATTTTCAGGTTCAGTATGAACCCAGGATAAATCTGGAATTAGTGAATAACGTTCTGTTATAACTTTAAGATTTGGATTTTCAACCCTAGTAGTTATATTAACTCCATTAGAAAAAGGATTGGTTATTTGTATTGGATGTCTAATCTCCTTTTCCTCATCAAACCATTTGTTTAATTCGACACTTAATTTACCAGGCCATATCTTAATTCCACCATAAGCTGTTAATGAAAAAGAGGTAAGAAGTATTAAAGATATTAAAATAAAAACAATTGTTTTTTTCACCCATCTCTCCGATATGATATAAAAATAGGTATAATTAATTTTTTCTCTTAATTTGTAATAAAATTAATTAAATGAAGAAAAAAATATGGTTTAAATTATTGTTTTCTAGCTTATTGAGCCTCGGAAATAAATTGTAGTTGTTTGCCAACTGTGATTTGTAGAAATATTACCCATAAGAAGGCATATGTCAAAAGTTTTTGAATCATTGGGGTTTAATCCTTGATCAAAATCAATTGTATATGAGCTATTAACATAGTTTTCGAAATCTAGTCCTTCAATATAAATTGCATATTCATCTTGTTGTGGTGGAACTGCAGATTCATTAAGATTCATATCACCTTCATCAGTAGATGCATTAGTTCTAATCTCAGTATCCATAGGTATTGTTCCATTGTTATAAAGTGTAAAGGTTCCACCGGTAGTATTGGACCAAATTCCTGCAACGACACTGCTGAAATTATAAAATGAAAGATTTACATCAATATCAATATCACCATCTGGATCAAAAGTAATAATTACAGTATCTTCAGATGCTGCAAGAACTAATGGCGAAGCTGCTGCTATTATTAAAGATACAAGTATACAACAACCAATTTTTTTATTTCTTTCAACTCTAAATAATAACCTTTTGAATGGTTCATCTTTGTTTTTTTTCATGCATCCCCTCTCCACACACTCCTATCCTTCCTAATATTTACAAATATTGATGTATGGAGCGGTTTAAATGCCTTTTTTGTAGATAGATATGCAGGGATATATGCAAAAGAGTCTTGATATGCTAACTTATAAGAAAAAAGATAAGATATGGATAGGGATTTTTTATTAACTATTCAATAAAGAAAAATTTGTAATTTTGAAACGTTTATATTATCTCTATGTTTGAGATCCTTCAAATGATATTGTTGTTGTCTGCCAACTATGATTAGCGGAAAGGTTTACACCGATAAGCAAACAAACATCAAAAGTTTTTGAATCAGCTGGTAGTAACTGTTGATCAAATTCTTGATTGTAAGAGCTTAACAGGTATTGTTCCAGATCAAGACCCGCTATATAAATTGCATATTCATCTTGTACCGGGGCAACACCAGATGCATTTAGACTCATGTCAGTTTCATCTGTTGTAGCATTAGTCTTTATCCTTGTATCCATTGCTACTGTTCCATTGTTATATATTGTAAAAGTGCCACCGGTTGTATTTGTCCACGTATTAGCCTGAACTGAACTAAAGTTATAGGCTGAGATATTTACATCAATATCGATTTCTCCGTCTGGATCAAAAGTTATTATCAAATCATCGGTTGTTGCTGCCAGAACATGTGGTGTAAAAGCCGCAAGAATTATTGTTACAACTAATATCACATTAATCTTTTTTATTTCCATTTTGCATCCCATCCACTATACACCCTCTAATTACGTAAAAGTGCAGGCTTTGTTATATAATAGGGGCTTTTATATTTTTCGTTATCAATTTGATTTTGTTTATAGAATGAAAATTGAAAAAAAATATCTATTAAATAATATGTTTTTACAAAATAAAATAGAGTTTTTAATATGGTTATTTTTTAGTAATAAGTTTATACGCTTTTGATAGTAAATTATCAAATTTTGTATTTCTTTTTTTATTTGATTTTTCAATTATTAACGTGAATTTAAATCTTCTCTGAATCATATAGAGAGCCAGGAAAGTTGCAATTACTATCAATATCAAAAGTATAATGAATAATAGGGGTTGGTCTTTATCCTTGAGATCTTTATCATGATCTTTTTTATCAAGGACTTTTATTATTTTTACAGCAGAATTACTAAGGTTGTCATTGTCTCTTACTTTTAATAAAACCGTATAATTTCCAGGCCTTGAATAAATATGTGTTGTGTCATTTAAATAAGAGATATTTCCATCACCAAAGTCCCAGGTATAATTTACAATTTCTCCATCTAGGTCATAACTACCATTACTACTAAAACTAATGATTTTATTTGAATACATTAAATCTGGTACATTTATTACTGGTATTGGAAGTTGTTTTGGGGGTTCAAGTTCCTTTATTCTTATTTTGTGAGAAGCAATGGTTTCTGCACCAATGTTATCTATTACTTTTAATCGTACTGTATAATTTCCAGTCTTTGTATATTTATGTGAGGTTTTTATATCCTCTATTAAATCTGTATCAAAAACACCATCATTTTCAAAATCCCAAATTCGTCCTACTATATATCCATCTGGGTCGTAACTATAATATGAATAGAATATCACTGTTTCATTGACATAGGCACTTTTAGGTGCAGTTATTTTTGCTATAGGATGTTGATTTGGTGGAGGAACAAACCCTCCCCCTCCTGGATCTGGTGGGGGTGGAGGAGGCGGAGGTGGTGGAGGAGCAGAAGTTGTTGTAAAATAAAAAGTAGCTGATGTATTCACAGTGCTATCATTTACAATTACTCTCCAGTAATAAGTAGTAACATATGAGCTGGCCTGTGAATATGACCAATAAACAGTTGAATTTGCAGAGATATTAGTTTCATTTCGTCTTAGAATCCATGAACCTGTAGAATTTTCAAACCAATATACTGTAAGATTGTCACCTTCGATATCATGAACGTCAACATGACATGTAGGTCGCAATTCAGTTTGCGTGTTTCTATGTGGTGGATATTCATTTGATATTGTTGGAGCTCCCTGGGGAGCTGTTATGAACCAAAATATTTCATTAACCCATGTGCCATTTCCTAAATCTGTTGCATTAACATAAACTGTATAATTTGTTAAATAATTTAATCCAGATAATGGACAATTTTTTTGCCCCTCTGAATTATTAACACCTGATGAGTTTCCGATATATGGCGATGTTTCTATTGCCCAATTGATTAGATCATTTTCAGGATCATCAAATGTTATGTACCAGTAAGGGGTGTTTTTTGATACATTTATTGTTTGATTTGCAGGGATAGGGTTATACATTGTCAATGGTTTGTTATCAAGAGTTGTAAAATGAAATATTTCAGATATATTGTTTCTTGAATCATTTACCGCAACTTTCCAAAAATAAGTTGTTGAATAATTTATTGCTTGTTGATAGGTCCATTGGTAGGTACCATTTGGAACTGATGAGTTAATTTGTCTCAATATCCAACTGCCAGTTGAGTTTTCATACCAATATATTGTCATCAGATCTTCATCTACATCACTGACTTGAATTTGACATGTTACATTTATCAAGATATTTTTTGACCTATTTGCAGGATACTCATTGTTATGTACAACTGGTGGTTGATTTGGTCTTGTTGCAAATATCCAGGTTTCAGACCTATTCTCATATTCATGATCTCTTGCTATTGCATACCAATAACAAATTCTGCCTTTGATTGGTTCATTCCATACAACTGAAGCTGTTGACCAATCGCAAGGTACATCATAGTCTACTCCAATTAATGTGTCATTTGTTGCATTATAAAAATATACATCAACTTCATAGCCGGTTGCATCAAAAACATCAACACTTAATACAACTGGAACAATAACATCAACAGATCCATTAGCAGGATCAGGATTTATTGGCGCTCGAGGTGGTTCATTTGGCATTGGATCAAATGAAAGCCCGACTTGATCATCAGCAATTATTACAGGATTAAAAACCGGAAATAGAAACATAAAAATTACAAATGTAAGTAAAATAACTTGTAATCTATTTCTTCCTTCCATTTCGTTTCCATCCGATTCATTTAATATTATTGTTAATTAATAGCACGATACTCTGTGTCATTGATTTTATTTAAAGATACCCCGTTAGAATTGCAGGATGGAAGAATTTCAAATTGACAAAATAACAAAAAAATCAAGTTTATTATAATATATGTATAATAAAATATTTATATCAATATAATAATATTATAATACATGGGGGAAGCAAAAAAACAAAAAATTGGATTAAGAATATTACTTTTTGCTTTTTTATTATCATGTATATTTATGATTTTAACAACTCCATTACATGAAGCTACACATTGGATAATTTCAGAAATTGATCCATATATTGACCCAGTTGAATTTCATCTATTTGATGATAATTCTTTTAAAAGGAATGAAAATATTTTATCTTCAGCTCTGGGATATGTTGTTGTAAAGGAAAAATATCCTGGTGCATTTAATGATAGACCATTATGGATGGACACACTTCAAGAGATAATATGTATCTCTGTCCAGGTTTTTCCAACATGCTTCCTAGTTTCAAAAATACTTGGATTTTTATTAAATAAAAAACTTGATTTACAAAGTAATACAAAAACAAATTTTTTATGAAGCAATTGATCTAAAGGTAACAGTAATTGTCAATGGATCCCCTTTTGTGGAGGTTGTTGCCATTATCAATTTTATATCAAAATTCTCCCATGAATTTATTGCTAAGTTTGTAAGAAAAGTATCATATGTTAGATTAATATTAGTCCAACTTACATCTGCAGTTTTATTATATTGTAATGAGTAATTATTGAAACCGGGTATTGAAGTTAGGTTCCACTGTGCACCAGTCGTAATATTTGTTGCATTACTTGCTTTGATTTGAATGTCCAGAGAGACAGTTCCATTATTTGAAAGTTTGAAATAATTACCGGTTGTATTAACAAAACTTCCTATTGTTATAGTACCCAGATTCCATTGTGATGGATTTATCTCTATTGTTAAATTTTCCATCAAGTAACATATTGCATCTGCACTACCAGGAGCAACCTCATCAGGAGAACCAGACTTATTACCAATACTATAAAACTCATAATAACCAGTACTATTCGGAAAATCAAAACCCCAACCCCAAGGATACCCAGAATCAGGATTACTACCATTAATCCAAACCATCCAATCAGAACCATTACCCCAGACGGTACTAGAAGGCGACCATGCAGCAACAGCCTGACTCATACGATTAGTACCACCACTTAAATTAGCATACATCGTAAAACTCCCAGCACCACCTGGGATTCTATAAGTACCAACACCATGATGCGTAGAACCATCAATATTATAGATCTCATTTTCCGCACTACCATAACTATAAGTAAAACCAGCATTACCATCAGTAGAAACAGCAACAATAAGAGAATTAGGAGAACCAGATGCAACACTAGTAGAAATACTAGAAGGAGTTCCAATATCAAAACTATTACCTGTATCATCAGGAACCGACTGACTAACATTAGAAAAACTAACAGAACCACCAAAAGCATTATTAATCGCAACAGAAAAATTAACCGTTATTGTATGACTACCAACATCAGGACTCAACAAATACCAAATCTCACTAATAGCAGAAAAACCCTCATCAGCAGCAACCCTCTCAGCAAGAACAAGAGCATCATCATTAAAATCAGCACTAGAAACAAAATAATTATCCCCAGCATCATCATCCTCCAAATTAACACCAACAATCAAAATACTATTACTAAGACCACTACCCACAGTATGAGACCAACTCATAGACGTAGCAGCAGCATTCTCAGTTTCAGATGCAAAACTATCAATTTCTGGTGTATCATAATCAGTCTCACCACTATGACCCCAACTAACATTATCATCACTCCAACGATAATATAACATAACCTCATCCAAATCAGAAGGACCAGACGCAGAAAGAGACAATGGGTCTATATTTTCAATAATATAAGGCGAGATAGTATCAACTGATGTATCAATTGCGGCTGTTGTGAAATAATAAGTTTCGTTGGTCCAAACTATCCCATCGGTTAAATTGACACTCCACCAATAAATAGTTCCATAATAACTGAAATTGCTGTTTGTTTGACCAATATTAACTGAACCGCCACTTGTATCAATACTTAGATTAGAACCAAACTGAACCCAAGAGCCACTACTGTTAGACCACCATGTTGCATTTAATGTGTCTAAATCACCATCATCAACTGTTACAGACAATTGAGGAGTATGATCTATTCCTGTACTTTGATTAGCAGGATATTCATTGCTTTGTGTTGGAGGATTATTTACAGATAAATTAAAATGACAAATCGTATCAGCACTACCAGGAGCAATTTCATCAGGGGAACCAGACTTATTACCAATACTATAAAACTCATAATAACCTGTTCCATTTGAAAATGTAAAGCTCCATTTCCAAGGTGTAACTGTATCAGTTGTATTTTCCATCCACCCACTCCAACTGATATTATCAGTTGAATATTGGTACCATAAGGTGACTTTATCTAGATCAGAATATCCAGAAACAGTTAGATTATATGGAGAATAAGTCACAATATAAGGCACGATCGTATCAATAGATGTATCAATAAGTTGGGTTGAAAAATTAAACCATTTAGTAGTATTATACGTGCTATCATTGACAGCCACCTTCCAATAGTATGTAGCTGAATAATTACTAAACTCAGTAAATGTATAGCTAACTATAGAATTTGCACTTATACTATTATTTGTATTTCTCAGAATATAACTACCTGTTGAATTTTCAAACCAAAAAACATCAAGCGTGCTACTATCACTATCATTAGCCCAAATTCGACAAATAGGCAATGTGCTTTCACCAGTTGTTCCATTAGGTGATGGATTAACAAGATCTATTTTTGGTCTATCATGAGTTATATTGTTTGCACTTGCATTAGCATCAGACCATTGGAAAAGCGTAATAGAACTATAAGACCAATTCGCAAAACTCCATGCTTGATAATAATTGGTAATACCTTCAGAAAGACCGGAATCCTCAAAATTGGTACCAGAACCGTTATAGATCATTGTACCAGAACCTCTATCCCAAACACTAACACCACTAGCATTACGCTCAATATAAGTATTATTAGAACCGACTCCAGTATTCCAACTTAGATAAATTATTGATGTACTATTTGATTGAGCTGTTAGACCAGTGGGCGCCTCTGGTTTAGTTAGAAATGTCAATTCTGAGCCATTTGCAAACCCAACGGAATTTTCTGCCCATGCTTGATAGTAATAAATCTGACCTTGAGTGAGACTAAGATTATTATTACTGAACTCAGTAGTATTTGAAATAATTCCCAGGGAAAAATTCTCAGAGTAAATTCCTGGGTTTATTCCATATCTAAAACCACATGTCGTATCAAGACTTCCATTTGAACTAAGATATCCTCTAAGAGTAGCATTTGTTTCTTCAATACCAGAACTAACATTCGTCACCACAATTGGACGAGTAGGAGGAACAAAATTACAAATCGCATCAGCACTGCCAGGATCACCCTCATCAGGGGAACCAGACCTTTTACCACTACTATAAAACTCATAATAACCAGTACTATTAGGAAAATCAAAACTCCAACCCCAAGGACTGTTTCCATCAGGATTAGAACCATCTGACCACTCAATCCAATTGGTCCCATTTGCTTCATCGATTATTGTAAAATTAATGTATATATCATCCCAAGCACGACCATCATTAATTAACTGATAATTATCATACTGCTGAAAAGCAATAGCAAAACTACTAGTCGGCGGAGATGAAAAATCTGGATCAGCACTAATGTTATATTGAAAATTAGTAAATGTTGCAACATTTAAGCTTGCCTCTGAAACTATCTCATACCACGTATTCCCATCATTAGTAAAAGCTACAACATCATAATTACCCCAACCAGACCAACTATCAGGAGCATCTTCCGGTTCATCACCCCATTCACGTTGCCAAAAATCAATATTAATATCAGTTACTCCTGTGAAATCATAATTAGTATAAATAACATTAAGAGCAGCATCACCAGTAACAGTATCAAAATCATCCATAGAGCATGAATAACTACCACCATGAGCTGTTCCATAATTCCATTGAATACGTGCATCGCTAGCCGGAGTTTGATAAACACTCCATAAACTAGTATTTTGACTACCCGACTCAAAACCTTCAAAAATAGAGACACTTCTAGAACCCCAAGTACTATTATCCTTACTCCATCGATAAAACAAAGTAACATTATCTAAATCAGAAGGACCAGTTGCAGTGAGAGCTAATGGAGATGAGGATATATTGTAAGGCGAAATCGTATCAACCGAAGTTCCAATAACCTCAGTTGTAAAATGATAGGTCTCATTAATCCAATCACCTTCACCATCTGATACATTTACACTCCACCAATATGTTATTCCATAATCACTGAAATTAGAATTGTTTTGAGAAATATTTGTACCACTTACAAAATTTGTCTCATTACTTCCAAATTGTGCCCATGCTCCAGATGAATTACTCCACCACGTTGCATTCAATAAATCATCGTCAGAATCGCTACAAATAACATACATGTAAGGTTCTAAAATTATTGCCGAACTACCATTCGTAGGTGATTCTCCACTTTGTGTCGGTGGATTGTTTGTTGTGATATTAACACTGGTATTTTCATCTGAAAAATGATATAGTATAGGAGTATATGTCCAATTTGCATAACTCCAAGCCTGATAATAATAGGTTGTGCCTGCTGTAAGTCCTG
>WOR8_10002727_pt1 | contig 24285 bp, 20 predicted proteins | sample DeeMarSeWOR38_10_FD_19890 | JGI IMG/M metagenome (IMG submission 19890) | reverse complement strand
AGCGTGAAGATCGCGTTGAGCACGAGCTGGATGATCTGCGTGGCCGCTTCCAGCGTGATTCGTAGCCCCGACCATCCGGAGCCCGAGCCTTGGAGCTCGCCGAAGAATCCCGTGAAGAAGGCGAGAGCCGTGGGGATACCGAAACCAATCAGCGCGTAGAGAACCATGGCCAGCACCCATGCGCCGAGGTCACGCGACCAGCTTTCCGAGGCCCGCGAGAGGAGATCCGACAGGTCGTAGTCTTCGCGAGTCAGCGGGAAAGCAGGTTCGATCGGTCTCGGTTCAACCGGACCAGGTTGCGGCGGGGGCACGTAGGGAGGTTCCATCGGTCGCAGAAATTAGCACTCGGCACTTCGACTACGGAAGAAACATGGCTAGACCGGGGCCCGTTCGATGATACGGTCCGCCCCATGATTCATCGGACGTTCTTCGGATTCATCGCTTCCGGCCTGCTTTTGGCGCTGCTCGCCACCGGGTGCGGAGACGACAACGACGCCGCCGGCGGGGCGGGCGGTGAGGCAGGCAGCGGCGGCGCTGGAGGCGAGGGTGGCTCCGGCTTCGAGCCGCCCGAGTTCGGTACCTGGGTCAAGTACGAGCCAGAAGGTGCGGTCTGCAGCGATGGAAGTCAGTACGCCTTCTACGTCGAGTTCTCGGAAACATCGGACAACGTCATCGTCTTCTTCATGGGCGGCGGTGGCTGTTGGGATTACGAGAGCTGCGTGGGTGGCGGCGCCCGCGGCGCGGCCAATCCGAACGGCTTGCCGGACGACTATGCAAACAGCCATGCCGAGATCGTCGGGCTCACGATCAACGTGAACGAGATCTATCCCCTGATGAACGACGATCCGGACGTGAGCCCGATGGCTGACTGGAACAAGGTCTTCGTTCCCTACTGCACGGGCGACGTGTACGCGGGCTCCGTCACCAACACCTACGAAGATCCAGATGGAGTCGAAGAGGACGCGGTCTTCGCGCATCAGGGCCACACCAACGTGCTCAAGATGACGGAGATGCTGAACGAGATGTTCCGCACCGTGCCCAAGATGTTCGTCGGAGGCTGCAGCGCCGGTGGAGTGGGCGCGATCGTCAACTACTACTTCCTGCGTACCGGCATCGAAGGGGTACAGAGGGGATACCTGCTCGACGACTCCGGGCCCATCTATCCGAGCATCGAGCAGAAGTCGCGGTCCAACTTCCTGCACCAGGAGGTCCGCGATGTCTGGGACGCGGAAGCACTAATCGCCAAAGCGCCTCAGTCCGGGCTTCTGGCATCTGATTTCGGTGCTCTGAGCCAGGTCCTCGCCGAGGAATTCCCCGAGGATAGGCTCGCCACGACCATGTTCCGGTTCGACTACAACTTCTCGCTCTACTCCTACGAGCGCTTCTGGACCCGGGAACAGCCGGACACGGTGACGCCGATCGTTCCCTATGGGGCGGACTCGGGCCTCGGCCTCGACCAGGACGCGTGGCTCGATCGAGGCGCGGTCTACGAGCTCCTCTGGGATGATCAGGCGCTGCTCCGCGCGCAGTACGACGCGATCAGCAACCTCGGCTACTATATGCCCTTCTATCGAACCACCAACGACAGCCATTGTGTCTCCGTGCCGGGCTTCGAAGATGTGGCGAACGTCGGTGAGGCGCTCGACCTCTTCCAGAACGACTTTGGCGCCCTCGCATGGCGTGGGAGCGAGATCGGCGAGATGAACCTCCGCGACTATGTCGCGCACCTGCTCGACGACGATCAGCCGTTGCAGAGCTACCTCGAACAAGAAGGTGAGGGGCCCTACGTGCCTTGCACCCCCGGCGACTACGATGTGATCGCGTGTCGCGATGCGGTGTGCGAGCGACTCGACGACGAGGAGCGGCTCGAGCAGGATTGCCCGATGATGCCGTGACCCGCTCGGGGCGCTAGTTCCACCGAAACCCTTCCATGGTCTGCTTGGCGGTGTAGCGGGGCTCGAAGCCCGTCGCCTCGACGAATGCCGAGTTGTCGATGACGATCGGATACTTCACGTGTGCGATCGCGCTCGGGGGCAGGTAGGGGAAGCCAAAGCGGCCGAGCACGCTCGGGTAGAGTGGCTCGGGGAATCGGACGGCGCGCTTTCCGGTTGCCTCGCACACCGTCGATAGGGGCACCGGCGGCGGGCCCGCCACGTTGAAGACCCCGCGAAGCTGACGTTCGACCGCGAGCGTGATCGCCTCCTCGGCGTCCCACTCGTGCATGAGCTGGTAGAGCGGATCGAAACCGAGGACGAGCGGAACCTTGCTCTTCGAAAGGAAGCCGGCGAGGGTCCCGCCCCGGCTCGGGCCGAGGAAGTAACAGAGGCGCAGCACGGCCGTGTTCAGCTCGGGCCAGCGCCAAAGCGCGCTTCCCGCGTATAGATCGGCCGCGACGAGGTCGGCGAGCTCCTTGAACGCGGCGCCCGCGAGGGGAGGCTCGTCTTCAGTGTGGTAGAGCGGCGAGTCCGGCGTGGCCCCGTACACGGTGTGGCGCCCGACGAAGATGGCCTGCTTCACGCCGTACTCGTGGCAGTACTCGAAGAGCTTTCGCGTACCACCGAGGTTGATTCGATATCGCTCCTCGGTTTCGGTGGTGAAATGCGTGACGGTGGCCATGTGGATGAGCGCGTCGGGCCTCGAAATCCGGAATACGTCTTCGGCGGGGCGCTTTCGGATATCGGCTTGGTGCATCTCCACGCCCTCGGGAACGTCTGGCCAAGGGCGGCGGTCGATACCGATGACCTGGTGCCCGCGGCGCGTGAGACGGTACGCCACGCCCCGCGCCAAAGTACCGCTGATGCCGGTGATCAAGATCTTCATCGCGTCCGCTCTTTCTCGGGACCGGGCATGCGCTCGAACATGAAGGCCTGCGGCCGAGCGTCGAGCCCGATGCTGATGAGGCGCTCCATCGCATGCCGCACCTCGTCGACGTATTGCCGTATGACGTGGTCGGGCTCCGAGCCGTCACCCTCGAAGTGCATCGGCGAGCCGTAGTAGACCTGGCATGCCACGGGAAGCGGAAAGTAGATCAATTGCGGCGCCACGGGCACGAAAGGCCCGCCGACGAGCTTCGCGAGCCACTTGATGTGGAAGAGCTGCGGGAATGACTCCTCTCCGCCGATGAACGCGCAGGGGATGATTGGGGCGTTCATCTTGAGCGCGAGCCGCATGAAACCGGTGCCGAAGCTAACGAGCTTGTACCGGTCCTTGTAGAGCTTTCCGGCGCCGCGGGCGCCTTCCGGAAATACGACCAGCAGGCGCTCGTCCTTCAGGAGTTGCTCCCCATGCTCTGGGAGCCCCGTCAGATGGCCGAGCTTGCTGAGCGCAGGGCGCGCGAACGGCGAACGCGTGAGAAAGTACTCGGCCATTCCCTGACCAAGCCGAGGGGCCGCGTCGTTGAGCAACAGCGAGGTGAAGATCATGGCCGCGTCAGCGCCAAGACCTCCGGAGTGATTCGCAATGACCATCGCCCGCCCTTCGGCTGGGACGTTTTCGAGCCCGAACGCCGTAACCTTCAAATAGTGGCGGTACATGAGCGCCATCGGCGAGTACGCGCGGATCAGTGTCTTCTTCGAAAGGCCAAAACGATCGAAGCCATAGTCGTCGAACTCGATGGGAAGACGATCGACGTTTCGCCTGACTTGTGCATCATCCAAGAACGACATCGGCCCGGCCCGCTCTGTGCTCAGTCAAATAGCTCAGCTTGCCCGCCAAAGCGAGCCAGATAGTCGCTCATCCGAAGCTTCCGGACCGTGTTGGCGGAGCTCATGTAGCGAATCTTGCCGAAGATGGGACGCTCGGGCCCCCAAGCGCGATCGTAGCGACCGAGCACCCAGAAGATCCCGGAGTAGCTGTTCGGGTCTCGGCCGTCGACTGCGTACTTGTTGTTCAATTCGATCATGGTCGCGAGCGCTTCGCGAGCCGTTTTCGACCACTCGAGGATCCGCTTTCCCCACAGCATGCGTAGGTAGTTCTGCAGGCGTCCAGTTTGGACGAGCTCCATCTGCGCCGCGTTCCACACCGAATCGTGGGTCGCCGCGCGCTCGAGCTCCTCGAGCGTGTAGAGGTGTGGCCGGACGTCCGCTTCGTGCTCCGCAAGGCTCTTACGCGCCCAGTCGGGGAGCGATTCGTACCGGTCGTACTGGGGGTTGTGCGCGCACATGTTGAAACCGACTTCCCGCCAGGTCACCAGCTCGTCGAGGAACGCTTCGGCGTTCTCGCTCATTCCCCACCAGCCCTCGCGCGCCCCGTGCGGCTTGGCGGCCAGGCGTTCGATGGACCAGCCCTCGTTCGCAGCGATCTCGTGGAAGATCTGGTGTGTGGAGACGTGTCCGAAATGAAGCCAGGGTGACAGGCCGCTCGCGGCGCACTCGTCCGGGTGGTTCCGGTCTTCTGCGTAGCGGCTGAACGCGCCGTCGAGGAAATCGAACATCCGTCGCTCGGCCTCTTCGAACCCTCCTCCGAAGTCGACTGGCGGGACGCTGTGGTCGATGGGCAAGCTGCCGAGCGTGTCCCCCGCGAGCACGTCCATCGAAGCTTCCGGCCAGGCTTTCACGCGTGACCGCTGATGCGCATCGAAGCCACGTGGGAGCGGCGCGAGCTCCTTCAGAGGGTCCTCGAGCGGCAGGTCGCCGAGATGCGGAGGGAGGGTCTTCTGGAGGAAACGCCGGAAGTCGAACGCTCGGCTGAAGACCTTGTCCGCGGCGCGCAGGGGGAGAAGACCGTTGCTGTCGACGAGCTCGAACGGAGCATCGATCTTCTCCGATGCGGTCTCCTGCATCTTTGGGATGAAGAAGGCCGGATAGTCGTCGCTCACCACGAGGCAAGCGTCCTTCGCGAGGGCGGCGAGCAAGCCACGGCCTGCCCCGTGCTCCGGCTCGACGTAGGGGTAGTAGACGACGTTCCTGTCGCGGAGCCAACGCTGGTTGGCCCGCATTCCATCGAGCACGAATCGATGAAGCCGATCGCTTGCCCAGGGATAGCCCACGCGCAGCGCCTCGAGGATGAGGAGAGGCTTGCCGAGCTCGTTCGCGCGTGCGGCGGCATGCTGCAGGGCGAAGCTCCAACGCGGGCGCCGAAAGGCGACCATCCAATAAAGGACGTAGTCGCCCGTTCGGATGTCGCGCGCATTCAACGCGCGGACCCGAATCGGCGGCGCGAGCTTCACGATGTCATCCCGATCGCGATGGGGGACGCTAGGGTTTCCACAGCGGACGCTTGAAGCACCAGAGCGTTTCGCCCTTGGCGCCCGCAGAGGTCACGAGCTCCCAGCCCTGTTGCCCCATCGTGTTCGCGCGCTCCGTGACCTGGGCGACCCCTTCGGCCTGGAAGCACTGGTACTGCCATTGGCTCTTCTTCGGCGGGCTGTCCGCCGACACAGCATCCGTCCCGGCCATGGCCAAGCCGCCGAGCAGCGCGCCGACGGCAAAAAACGCAACGATTACAGCTCGCATGTCCATACCTCCTTGGTCCGGGGCTTATATCACGAGCTTCGGATGCCGATGGAGACAGAGAAGCCCGCGCCGACTCTTGCCAGCCCTCTTTGAGATCACCTATATTAGAAAAATGCAGCTTCAAAAGAATTGGGCTTTCTTGTTGGGTCTCGTGTGCACGCTGTCCTTCGTCGCTTGTAGTGGCGATTCGGCTGGCGACAATCGCAGTGGCAACGGCGGGAGCGCCGGCGTCGGCGGAATGGCTGGCATGGGCGGAAACGCTGGCGTCGGCGGCACGATCGGCAGCGGCGGCACGATCGGCAGCGGCGGCATGACCGGCAGCGGCGGCATGACCGGCATGGGCGGTGCGGCTGGCGTCGGCGGCGAATGTCAGCTCATCCAGTGCGATGGACGAGTCACGCTCTGCGGCAACTGCTTGGATGACGATGGTGACGGCCTCGTGGATAACGCCGATCCCGAGTGTCTCGGGCCCTGCGACAACTACGAAGGGGAGGAGTTGCTCTCCGGCGTGGGCGGGGAGACCGGCGAGCAATGCAAAGCCGACTGCTATTTCGATTTCGGTAACGGCGCCGGCAATGACGACTGCACATGGAGTCGGAGCTGCGATCCGCTCGAGCCGAAGGTGCAGTGCACCTACGATGTGAATCTGGTTGGGGGAAGGGACTGCCCGGCTGAACAATCACAACTCTGCGAAGACGTGTGTGCAACGCTGACGCCGAACGGATGCGATTGTTTCGGCTGCTGTACGTTCCCCGAGCTTGCTGGAAGACCGCTCGAACAGGGCGGCGAGTACGTCTACATCGGCTCCGAGTCCGGCTGCACGTTTGACACCGTCACCGATCCGGCGTCCTGTCAGCCGTGCACACCGGTGCAGGGCAACTGCCTCAACACCTGCGAGCGCTGCGAGCTCTGCATCGGCAAGACCGAGATTCCGGCCGACTGCTTCCCGGGTAGCGGCGGGGCAGGCGGCAGCGGCGGCACGGCCGGTAGCGGCGGAATGGCCGGAACCGGCGGTACGGCCGGCAGTGGTGGCAGCGGCGACCTTCGCTGCGCGCCCGGGGTCCAGGCCTGCGGCCTTCCAGGAGATCCGCCCTGCCCGGCAGGCGGGTTCTGCCTGACAGGCTGCTGTATTCTCGTCCAATAGCGGGCTACGCGAGGATGTCGGCGACGCGATGCACGTCGTCGGGATCCGACGTGGTAGGCACCAGCAGGACGTCATCTGCACCTGCGTCCTCGGCCTGCCGCACGGCGGTCTTGAGCGCCTCGGGCGTCGTGACCACGCAGATCTGCTTCACGCTTTGCCGCGCGATCGACGCCATGAAGTTGAGGTAGCGCTCGAGATAGTCGTCGAGCTGCGTGCGCGCATTCGGGCCGAGCGCGTACCAGAATCCGGTGCCCAGCCAGGGCCGCGGCCGCTGGCGCTCGTCCCAGGCTCGAAGGGCCGTGTTGAACTGCAATTCCATCTCGGCCGGCGACGGGCCGAAGCTGAAGCCGCACAAGCCATCGGCCCACTTCGACGCGGCTTGGATCGACTCGACCATGAGTGAGCCTGCGAGAAGCTGTGGGCCGCCCTCTTGAACCGGAGCGGGGCCGACGGGAAGGGCGCCGTCGACCACGGGCTCCCCCCGCCAGACGCTCCGCATCGTTTCGACGCTCTTGGCGAGCCGGGTGAGCCGGTGACCGAGCGGCGCGTCCACCGACTGGTAGTCCTGCTCGCGTCCGCCAACTCCCAGCCCCGCGACGAAACGGCCGCCGGAAAGCACGTCGATCGTGGCGAGCTGCTTCGCCAGCATGACCGGGTGATGGAGCATTGGAACGAAGACGCCGCTCACGATCTTGACGCGGCTCGTCAGCGCCGAAGCTGCTGCGAGCGCGGCCGTCATGTCGGGATTGAAGAAGCTGATTCGTTCTCCCGCCGCGAGGCTTGCAAAAAAGCCCTCGTCGATCCGCTGGCACCACTTCAAGAAGGCGTCCCGGTCGAGTCCCGGGGCCATCACTGGCAGGTTCATCCCGATTTCCATGTGCTCCTCTCTAGGCTTCCCGTGGAGGCTTTGCATCTGCCCCCGATGGCGTTTAGGACTAGCTCCCGCGTCAGCCCCGTGAAGGGCGACCGGCGGAGGATACACCATGCGAAACCCCAAGGATTTCTTCAAACCCATGGCCATCGGGGCGCCTGATCCCGCCCGCGAGATCCCCTTCCGGCCGTCGCGAATGATCCACTTCTTCGACCCAAGTAACCCGAAGATGGCGGCGAAGGCGCCGAGCATTGCCGCGAAGTGCGACGTGCTCCTCGGCAATCTCGAGGACGCCATCCAAGTCGATAACAAGATCGCCGCACGCGAGGGTTTCATCAACATCGCCAAGGAAAACGACTTTGGCGACTGTCAGCTCTGGACGCGCGTCAACAGCCTCGATAGCCCGTGGTTCCTCGACGACGTGACTCAGATCGTCGAGCAGGTCGGCAACAAGGTGGACGTGATCATGATCCCGAAGGTCGAGGGTCCATGGGACATTCACTTCGTCGACCGTCTGCTGGCGCAGCTGGAAGCACGTGGCGGCGTGAAGCGGCCGATTCTCGTGCACGCGATTCTCGAGACAGCGCTCGGGGTTGCCAACGTGGAGGAGATCGCCGGCGCCAGCCCGCGCATGCAGGGTCTGAGCCTCGGTCCCGCCGATCTCGCAGCGTCGCGCCGCATGAAGACCACACGCGTGGGCGGGGGCCACCCGGGCTACCTCGTGCGTGAGGATCCGAACCCAGAGGATGCCGAGGCGCCGCGAAAGACCGCCCAGCAGGACCTCTGGCACTACACGATCGCGCGCATGGTCGACGCTTGCGTCGCCAATGGGATCTTCGCGTACTATGGACCGTTCGGCGACATCCGGGACACGGTGGCTTGCGAGGATCAGTTCCGGAACGCGTTCCTACTCGGGTGCGTCGGCGCTTGGTCACTCCACCCCGTACAGATCGACATCGCGAAGAAGGTCTTCAGCCCGCCGGTGGACGAGGTCCTCTGGGCCAAGAGGGTCATCGAGGAGATGGGCGACGGCACTGGCGCGGTCATGATCGATGGCAAGATGCAAGACGACGCGACCTACAAGCAATGCCAGGTGATGGTGGACCTCGCGCGCAAGCTTGCCGAAAAGGATGCCGACCTGAGGGCGGCCTACCAGTTATAGGAGCACACCGTGACAGCGAAACACCGACCTCGTCGGAGCGTGTTGTATATGCCCGGCGCGAACGCTCGCGCTCTCGAAAAGAGCCGCACACTGGCTGCGGACGGCTTGATCTTCGACCTCGAGGATGCGGTTGCCCCCGAGGCCAAGGAGATCGCCCGTCGCCAGGTAATCGATGCGGTGAAGACCGGCGGCTACGGAAGCCGCGAGATATTCGTCCGCACCAATGGGTTGAGCTCGCCTTGGGGGTACGACGACCTGGTCGCCGTCGCGAAGGCCGGGGCCGACGCGGTCTTGCTGCCCAAAGTGGAGAGCGCTGAGATGGTGCGACAGGCGGAGTCGGTGTTGGAGTCCCACGGCGCTCCGGACGACCTGGCGATCTGGTGCATGATGGAAACCCCGCGCGGGACGCTACACGCCGAGGAGATCGCCGACGCGAGCAAACGCCTCGGCGGCCTCGTCATGGGCACCTCGGATCTCGCCAAGGACCTTCAGGCGCAACACACCGCCATGCGCCTGCCCCTCATCACGTCGCTAGGGCTCTGCATGTTGGCAGCGCGCGCGGCGCGTATTGCAATCCTCGACGGAGTGTACCTCGATTTGAATGACCACGAGGGCTTCGTCGACTCGTGCCGCCAAGGGGCCGAGCTCGGTTTTGACGGCAAGACCCTGATCCATCCCAAGCAGCTCGAAGCGGCGAACGAGGTCTTTGGCCCGTCCGAGGAGGAGCTGAGGCTCTCGCGGCGCATCATCGAGGCCTATGCAGCGGCCGAAGCCGAGGGCAAAGGCGTCGTCGTGGTCGACGGCAAGCTCATCGAGAAGCTGCACGTCGACCATGCCAAACGCGTGGTGGCGCTTGCAGAGGCGATCGCTCTTGCGTAACGCGGCGGAGAGCGGCTAGTCTCCCTCTTCCGCTATGCGCTTTTACGAATTCGAAGCCAAGCAACTGCTCAATAAGAGCCGGATTCCACTGGTCCAGAGCGAAGTTGCCAACACCGTCGCCGAGGCAGCGCAGATCGCTGCCGACATCGGCGGTCCTTTCATCCTCAAGGCTCAGGCCATCGCTCCCGGGCTCGCTGCGGCATCGACGCGCGAGTTGTCGGACCCCGCGGGTGCGAAGGCAGCGGCGGCCGAGCTCTTGGCAATCGACGACGGAGGCCGGAAGCCGCGCGGCATCTTGGTCGAGGCCAGGCCGAAAGGCGAGGCGGTCTACAGCCTGAGTTTCACATACGATGGGACCACCAAGCGCCCGGTCGTGGCTGCGGCGAACATGGCCGGCAAGATCGACGACCTCGCGGACGAGCATCCCGATCGGATCGTACGCAGGCACTTCTCCGCGCTCCATCCGTTCTCCGACTACATCGCGAAGGAGCTCGCGAAGTCGCTTGAGCTCGGAGGCAACGACCTCAACCGAATGACGCGGATCGTATCCGGGCTTGCACGGCTCTTTCTGAAATACGACTTGGCGGATCTCGACATCACATCGCTGGTGAAGCTCGGAGACGGCGACTTCGTGGTGCTCGACGTCGAAGCCGACCTCGAGATCGAAGCACGTCACCGTCAACGGCCGATGCTCGATGAGCTCGGCTTCCACAAGGACGACCTTCGCCAGGTGCGGGAGCCGACGGAATTCGAGCTCGAGGGCGCGCGGATCGACGCAGAAGATCCACGCGGGATCATCAGTCCCATCGCCGAGTTCGATGGCAACATCGGGCTGGTCATTGGCGCAGGCGGAGGGTCGCTCACGTTGACCGATGCTGTCCGCAAGCACGGTGGGAGGCCAGCGAACTACGCAGCGATCGGGGGCAACCCCAGCGTCGACAAGGCGCGGCGGCTCACCAAGCTCGTTTTGTCGAAACCGGGCGTCGACAAGATCGCAGTCATGTCGAACGTGGTCAGCAATACGCGCGCGGATCTCGTCGCCCGTGGAGTGATCAAGGGCATTACTGAGCTCGGTTTCGAGCCCAAGGACAAGATCCTGATCTTCCGCGTTCCCGGGGCTTGGGAAGCCGACGCGGCGAAAATCCTGGAGAAATACGGTGTCGAGTATTGTGATCGGACCGTGTCGATCAGCGAAGCGGCCAGGCGTGCGGTCGAGAAGGTCGGGTAAGGGTCATGGCTGTCATCGTTCACGAAGACTTTCGGTTCATCGTTCAGGGCATCACGGGGCGTGAGGCGCTGAACTTCACGCGCGAGTGCCTGCAGTACGGCTCGAAGATCATCGGCGGGGTCACACCGGGCAAGGGTGGACGCGAAGTGTACGGCGTTCCGGTCTACGACACGGTCCGCGAGATCACCGAGAAAGAGCGCGTCGACGGCACGGTCATCACCGTACCCCTCGCATTCGCGCCCGATGCCGCCTACGAGGCGATCGATGCGGGCATCAAGGAGATCATCATCATCACCGAGGGGATCCCCCGAAAGGACGCCTCCGCCATCGTCGAGTACGCGGATTTGCACGGCGCGCGTCTGATTGGCCCGAACTGCCTCGGGATCATCGTCCCCGATGTCTGCCGGTTCGGGAGCCTCGGCGGCCCCGCCGTCGATTGCAGGAAGGCTTTCAAGCCCGGCGTCGTCGGCGTCATGTCGCGTTCAGGAGGCATGACCACCGAGATCTGCAATGCCCTCACGCTGTCGGGGCTAGGCGTGAGCACGGCGATTTCGATCGGTGGTGATCCGGTGATCGGCTCCACATACGCGGACTTGATTCCCCTGTTCGAGGCCGACGAAGACACGAAGGCAGTAGTGGTCTACTCCGAGCCTGGCGGGACGGCTGAAGCAGAGCTCGCGCGGTGGACCCAGGAAAACAACAGCCGGCTGCCGATCGTCGCGTTCGTGGCCGGCCGCTTCATGGACGACATGCCGGGGATGAGCTTCGGTCACGCTGGCACCGTCGTGAACAAGAAGGTCGACTCCCCTGCGGACAAGATGCGTCGGATGCGCGAGGCAGGCATTTCGGTAGCGGAAGAGATTGGCGATATCCCCCATCTCGTTCGCGAGCGAATCGGAAACTGAGGGGCGGAGGAAGCATCAATGGCCATGTTCATACGCGTAGATATCGACAACAGCGTCGTCGGGAAGGCGCCAGGCGTCGCCCGGAAGCTCGTCGAGGTCTGTCCCGTCAAGATCTTCAAGCCCGGTTCCGCACCCAATACCGTCGACGTCGTCGAAGAGAACGTAGACGAGTGCACGCTCTGCGACTTGTGCATGCAGGCCACGGAGGGCGTGAAGGTCGTCAAGCTCTACGAGTAGGTTTGGTGACCCCCGATCCACCGGTTTAGCTGCGCGATTCGCGTGCTTCCGTGCCATTCGCTGCACTCGGACTTCGCGGCCCATGTCGTGTGCTGTCGGCGTTAGTGGTGAGCCGAGATGAGCCTTGGTTTCTGCTCGTTTTTCGCAGAATTACTCGGGGTCTGGGGCGTGGGCTTGCAAACCAGCGCGTTCGCGGTATCCGGCGCGTGGCCAAGCGCGCATCTAGACGAGCAAAAGAATGAAAGACCTCAGTAAATACCGAAACATCGGCATCTTCGCCCACGTCGACGCCGGGAAGACGACGACCACGGAGCGTATCCTCAAGCTCACCGGCAAGATCCACAAAATCGGCGAGGTGCACGACGGTGCGGCGACCACCGACTTCATGGAGCAGGAGCAGGAGCGGGGCATCACGATTCAGTCGGCCGCAACGACCTGCTTCTGGAAGGACCACCAGCTCAACATCATCGACACGCCCGGCCACGTCGACTTCACCATCGAGGTTTATCGCTCGCTCAAGGTGCTTGACGGTGGTGTCGGTGTTTTTTGCGGCTCGGGCGGCGTCGAGCCCCAGTCCGAGACCAACTGGCGCTACGCGAACGAGTCGAAAGTCGCACGCCTGATCTTCGTGAACAAGCTGGACCGCCTCGGCGCGGACTTCTACCGCGTCGTGGACCAGATCAAGTCCGTTCTGGACGCCAAGCCCCTCATCATGGTGCTCCCGATCGGGACCGAATCCGACTTCGTCGGCGTGGTGGATCTGCTCACCCAGAAGGCATACGTCTGGGACGACTCGGGCCAGCCCGAGAACTACGAGATCCAGGAAGTCCCGGAGGACATGAAAGAGCTGGTCGAGAAATACCGCTTCGAGCTGATCGAGAGCGCCGTCGAGCAGGACGACGAGGCGATGGAGCAGTACCTCGAGGGCAACGAGCCCGACCTCGAGACCATCAAGCGCTGCATTCGCAAGGGCACGCGCGACCTCGTGTTCTTCCCAACCTATTGTGGCTCGGCCTTCAAGAACAAGGGCATCCAGCTCGTGCTCGACGCGGTCGTGGACTACCTGCCCGACCCGACCGAGGTCCCGCCGCAGCCGGAGATCGACATCGAGGGTCACGAGACAGGCAAGTTCGCCATCGTCGATCCCGAAGGTCCCGTCCGGGCGCTCGCCTTCAAGATCATGGACGACCGCTTCGGCGCGCTCACGTTCGTCCGCGTCTACTCCGGCAAGATCGACAAAGGCGACACGCTGGTGAACACCTTCACGGGCAAGAACGAGCGAATCGGCCGCATGGTCGAGATGCACGCAGACGATCGCACCATCGTCGACAGCGTTCAGGCCGGGGACATCGTCGCGATGGTGGGCCTCAAGGACGTGCGCACCGGGCACACGCTCGCGGACGTGAAGAACCCAGCAACGCTCGAGCCCATGGTCTTCCCCGACCCCGTGATCTCGGTGGCGGTCAGCACGAAGGACAAGGCGAATAGTGAGAAGCTCAGCACCGCTCTCGGCAAGATGATCGCGGAAGACCCCTCTTTTCGGGTCGAGGTCGATCAGGAGTCGGGCGAGACGATTCTCAAGGGCATGGGTGAGCTTCATCTCGACATCAAGGTCGACATTCTCCGGCGAAGCCACGGCGTCGAGGTCGACGTGGGGGCGCCGCAGGTGGCCTACCGCGAGACGGTGACCAAGCCGATCTCCGACAGCTACACGCACAAGAAACAGACCGGTGGCTCGGGTCAATACGCGAAGATCGACTACTCGATCGAGCCGGCCGAGCCTGGTGAGGGCTTCGTATTCGAGTCGAACATCACGGGTGGCAACATTCCGAAGGAGTACATCCCATCCGTCGAAAAGGGCTTCAAGGTCATGATGGAAGAGGGGCCCCTGTGCGGCTTCCCGCTGCTCGACTTCAAGGTCTCTCTCAACGACGGCGGATTCCACGCCGTCGACTCTTCGCAGATGGCCTTCGAGACCGCCGCCAAGGCGGCCTTCCGGCAGAGCATGCCGAAGGCCGGGCCGCAGCTCCTCGAGCCGATCATGAAGGTCGACGTGTTCGTTCCCGACGCGAACGTCGGCGACGTCATCGGCGATCTCAACCGGCGGCGCGGCATCGTGAACTCGCAGGAGAAGGGCCACACCAATGTGCGCATCAAGGCGGACGTCCCGCTCAGCGAGATGTTTGGCTACATCGGCGATCTTCGTTCCGCCACCTCGGGCCGGGGCCAGTTCTCGATGGAGTTCAAGAACTATGCGCCGGCGCCCCGGAACGTGGTCGAAAAGGTTCAGGCCGAGGTCGCCGAACGCAAGGCTAAGAAGAAGTAGCTCCTCTGCGCGTCCGTCAGGCGAGCCTCGACCGGAGGACTTTGCCCGTGGCGTTGCGGGGAAGCCCGTCGATGAAGGCGACTTCGCGCGGTACTTTGTAGCTGGCGAGGCTTCGTTTCACGAAAGCCTTGAGCTCTTCCTCGGCGAGCGTGGCGCCCGGCTTGAGCACGACGAACGCCTTGAGACGCTGGCCCCACTCCGGGTCAGCGACTCCAATCACGGCGGCTTCCTCGACGTCGTTGCGCCCTGCGATCAGGTCCTCGACCTCGCGCGGGAACACGTTCTCTCCGCCCGAGATGATCATGTCGTCGTCGCGCCCATCGATGAACAGGCGGCCATCTTCGTCGAAATGACCTACGTCGCCGCTGTTCACGAACCCCTCGAGGCGCTCCTTGTCGTCGCCACTGGTGTATCCCTCGAACGAGATCGAGTTGGCGACGAAGATGCGTCCGGTCGCACCCGTCGGCACGGGTTGCCTCCGCTCGTCCAGGATCTTCACGACGGCGCCGAGAGGTGGTTTGCCCGCGGTACCTGGCGCCGCCCGCATGTCATCCGGAGTCGCCACGGTCGCCATCGCGACCTCGGTCGAGCCGTAGAAGTTGTAGAGATTGTCTCCGAAGGTATCCATCCACGCCGTCGCGAGATGGCCGGGAAGCGCCGATCCGCTGGCCGCCGTGATTCGAAGCGAGCTCAAATCGTACTTACGCTTCACCTCGTCCGGGAGCGCCAAGATGCGCTGCATCATGACCGGGACGACCGCAAGCGTCGTGCACCGATGGTCGGCGACCGCCTGCAGAGTAGCCTCTGGGTCGAAGCGGTGGTTGAGCACGTAGGTCGACCCGAGGACTAGCCCCAGCTGGAGCTGGCCGAGGCCCCAGGAGTGGAAGAGCGGCGCCGCGATCATCGTACGCTCCCCCGAGCGATAGGGGATTCGCGACAACATCGACGCGATCGGCATGATGCCCTCGGGCGACCCGCGCTTGGCACCCTTCGGCGTTCCCGTCGTGCCGGAAGTCAACATGGTGAAGCGTGACTCGATGCTCGGTGGCGTAACATCGTCCTCGGCGTGGTCGGCAATTAAATCATCGATGCTGGGGTCATCCCCGCGTCCGTACGTCACGAATCGGGGGATTCCGGTCAGGCCGCCCACGAGGTCTCGAAACTCCTCGTCGTAAAAGAGCGCGGTCACGTTCTCGCGTTGCCCGACCTCCGTGAGCTGAGGTCCCGCGAACATCGTGTTCATCAACACCGTGTTCGCACCGACCTTGCAGCATGCGATGATCGTTTCGACGAAGCGACGGTGGTTTCGGCCGAGGAGCCCCACGACATCGCCCGATGCAACGCCCATCTCGCGAAGGCCGCGCGCCAGCGCGTTCGAGCGCCGGTTGATCTGGTCGAACGTTGCCGCTCCCTCGTCGTCGATGATGGCAACCGCGTCGGGCTGGCGAATCGCCAAAGCGATGAAGCCCATCGCGGGCGATCGGCCCCAACCTCTCGCCGCCCGGATGATGCGGATCGTCTTGTCCGGCCGGATCGGTTTGAAGATACCGGCTCGATACAACACCTTGGCCGCCTCTAGCTTTTCACCGAACGTTCCCACGCCGGGGAGACTAGCGCCTCGGCGGGTATGGTTCTAGCGTACCTTTGGCATGGCAGGACAGCAGACATCGGATGACGGGAAGCTCGAGATTCCGCGGCTCGACACCTCGCGCCGTCGGTTCTTGACCATCGCTGCAGGTGTCGTCTTGGCGCTTGCCGCTGTCGCGGTCTACTTGCTGACCCGGGGACCGGCTGCGAGTCCGTATCGCGGCGCCCAGGTCATGCGTGCCTCGATCGTCAAAGAAATTCGGGTCACGGGGCAGGTCGAACTCACCGATCAAGTCGAGGTTCCTTCGCCGATCGAGGGTCAGCTGGTCGAGGTCTTGGTCGAGCCCGGTGACGAGGTCGAGGAGGGCGAGATTCTCGCGCGCCTCGACCGGGTCTCCGTCGAAAAAGCGTACCTGGTCGCTGAGGCCGAGCTTCAGGTGGCACGATCGCGCGTGGTCGACGCGGAGGCATCCGCGGAGCGATCCGCGCTTTCTTTCGAGAGAACCAAGCGACTTGCCGACAAAGGGCTCGCGAGCGCGAGCGATCTCGAGGCGGCACGCTCCGCCTCGGCGCAAGCCCGTGCTGCCGTCATCGCGGCGAAGGCCGAGCGAGCTGCGGCCGTGGAGCGCGCGTCTCTCAAAGGGAGGGATCGCGATCGCGCCGACATCGTCGCTCCCCGCGCGGGGCTCGTGCTCGAGGTGCCGCCGCACACTGGGATGAACGTTGGACCCAGGAATCGCCTCTTTCGGATTGGCGCCCCGCTCGACCGAATGCACATCGAGGCGCCCATCGGCGAGGCGGACATCGGCGAAGTGTCAGAAGGCCTCGCGGCGAAGTTCGAAGTGCCCACGTATCCGGGTCGAGAATTCGATGCGACGGTCGAGCACATCAGCCCCGATCCGAAGACGGAGCACGGGGCGATTTTCTACACGGTCACCCTGACGGTCGACAACCCCGATCATCTCTTGCTTCCTGGCATGACGGCCCAACTTCGCATCGGGGTCGCTCAGGTCGAAGATGTCTTGGCCGTGAGGGAAGCCACCCTCCGGTTTACGCCGGAGGGCGCTCCCGTTGCTCCCGCGCGGAGCCGGGTGTGGCGCATCCATGGCACCCAGCTCGAGGAAATTCCGGTGGAGGTGGGCCTGTCGGATGGTGCGATGACCGAGGTTCGGCCGCTCGACGCCGCGAGCATCGATGTCGGCGACCGAATTGCCATCGGGCTGGCGCTCGAAGGGGATGACAACACACAGGAGCCATCCCTATCGCTCCGGGGACATCGATGAGCGACTTTTCGATCGTAGAAGCCGACGGCATCGTCAAAGAGTTCCCCAACATGTCCTCGCCCGTGCTCGACGGTGTGAGCATCGACGTGAAGCCCCCGTCCGGCTCGGGGAAGTCCACGTTGATGAACATCCTCGGATGCCTGGATGGTCCGACGCGGGGGGCCTACTCGTTAGGTGGGCGCGACGTGTCCACGTTGACCGCCCGAGAGCGCGCCTGGGTTCGCCTCCACTACATCGGCTTCGTCTTTCAATCCTTTCACCTCATCAGCGATCACACCGTACTCGAGAACGTGACCCTGCCGCTCTACTACGCCGGCGTCGACCGCCGCGAGCGGGAAGCACGGGCCATGGAGCTCATCGAGCGCGTCGGGCTCGGCCATCGGCTCGGGCATCGACCGACACAGCTCTCCGGGGGCGAGAAGCAGCGCGTTGCCATCGCGCGCGCGGTATCGGGAGAACCTCGTCTCCTTCTTGCCGACGAACCAACTGGCGCGCTCGACACGCGCACGGGCAACGAAGTGATGGAGCTTCTGCTCGAGCTTCACGAGGCTCGCGCGCTCACTTTGATCATCGTCACGCATGATCCGGAGGTGGCGGAGTACTGCCACCGAAAGATCTGCCTGCGCGACGGCAAGGTCGTCAGCGATGGGAGAGGGCATGCGGAGAACGCGTAGCGAGGTCGCCGGGCGCGCGGTTCGTACGGCCGTGCGCAACCCCGGGCGCACCCTCCTGACGATGTTGGGCCTCGCGATTGGCGTTGGAGCATTTCTCGCCATGGTGAGCTTTGGCACGGGAGCCCGCAGCTCCGTGATGGAGCAGTTCGAGATCCTCGGCACGCGCGTCGTTTACGTCCGGACCAACGTGGGGCGCGCCGACTTCCCGGGCAGCGCGCGCCCACTCACAGATGCGGACGTCGAAGCTCTTCTCCGTGACTCGCTCACCATCGAGCTGGTGGTGCCGCGTGTCACCGAAGTACAGAACGTCAAGTCCGTATTCGGCCGGTATCGGACCAGGGTTTCGGGCACGATGCCCGATTTCGTTCACATCCGCGAATGGCCGATGTTGATTGGCGGCATGTTCGACGATACCGACGTGCGCCAACGAGCGAAGGTAGCCGTCATCGGTACGACGATCGCCCGTGAGCTTTTCGGGCAGCGGGATCCCGTGGGGCAAACGATCACCGTTGGAACGAACCTTCCCCTTCGAATCATCGGGGTGTTGGTGTCGAAGGGCGAGCAAACGAGCGGCGAGGACATGGACGACATCGTGTTGATGCCCGCCACGACCCATCAAGCGTTTCTCGGGATGCCAGTGGGCTACCACGATCTGATTCTGCAGGTGCGTGACCTGGGCCTGCTCGAGACGGGGATGGTCGAAGCGGTTTCGATCATGCGGCGTTCGCACCGCCTTGCCGACATCGAGGAAGACGATTTTCGCATGGCAAGCCCCGCCCAGGCTGCCGAGCTCGCCCGGTTGGTGTCGACCATCCTGGCCGGACTCCTGGTCGGCATCGCGGCCGTTTCTCTGCTAGTGGGCGGGATTGGCGTCATGAACATCCAGTTGGTGTCGGTGGCCGAGCGCACCCAAGAGATTGGGATTCGTGCCGCCATCGGGGCATCGCCGAATCAGATCATGGCGCAGTTCTTGGCCGAAGCGGTGGTTCTCTCCTTCACGGGTTCGCTCGCGGGTGTCGGGCTCGGGTGGCTCACCGCGACCCTGGTCGCGCGGGCGATGTCCTGGTCGGGTACATTGTCCCTTCTGACGATGCTCGGCGCAGCCGCGTTCGGAACGAGCGTCGGAGTGGCCTTCGGTTACCTCCCGGCCAAGCGCGCGGCGCAGCTCGAGCCCATCGATGCTCTGCGCCACGAATGAGGTGAGATATGAACATGGTCTGCAATTGGACAAACCGGCTCGTAGCCTTGGGGGCCACGATAGTGGGGCTGCTGGCACCAGAGGGTGCAGCGGCCGAAGTCGTTACCCTGCAGGAGCTCGAAGAGCAGGCGCTCAGAAACCAAGCGCGATGGGAGGCGGTCGACGCGGCGACGACTGAAGCGGATGCCGAGGTTCGAGCTGCGCGGGCACAAAAGATGCCGTCTTTCTGGATGAACGTGATGGGCGTGATCGCACCGGGCTCCGACGTCGAGCGGGTCCTCACGACCGACGGCCGAGAAGTCAACGTTCGAGCGTCTCCGACGGTTCGGGAGACGACGGCCTTTCGACCCAACGCGCGTTACGAGGGCACCATCGACATGCGCGCACCTCTCTACGACGGGCAGACACGTGCGTCGCTGAAGGCCGCGGAAGCTTATCGGGCTGCGGCGCTTGCGAGCGCAGATGCATCTCGTGAGACCGTCTTGGCGATGGTGCGAGCTGCGTATCTCGACTGGCTCGCCACGCATCTCGATCACGGTTTCGCAGTCACCGCCTTGACCGACGCGAAGCAGCAGCGAGAACGGTCCGCGTTGCGGGTCGATGACGGAGAGCGGCCGCCATCGGAGCTCGACACCGCGCGGTATCAAGAGCTCCAGGCCGAGCTCGCGGCCTCGGATGCGAATGCGCGACTGGATGCGGCCAGGCGGCTGCTCGAGTCAGCCGTGGGAACCGAGCTTCCACCGGACGCCACGCCCGACGCGACCCTCTTGTCGGTCGACACCGGAGCCACTCGCTCGGAGAAGAAATGGGACATCCAAGCCCTCGAGCTTCGTCGCGATGCCGCACGAAAAGAAGCCGAGATGCACCGCAAGACACGCGTGCCGGTGCTTGCCATCATCGGGCGGACGGGAATCGCCGGCGTCAATGAGCAGGTGTTTCCGATGTACCAGCTCGGACTCAACCTCTCGGTGCCTCTGTGGGACGGAGGAAGAGCGATTTCGCTCGCGCATGCAGCCGAGGCTCGCGCCGTCGAGCTCGATGCCCTCGCCCGGGACGCTCGTCTCGAGCGCACGGATGAATGGACTGAGGCAAGGCTCGAGCGCGAGAATGCCGAGGCGCAGTTGGTGATTGCCGATGCGCTCGTGACCGTGTCCGAGAAGCGAGTAGGACAAGCAGAGGCGAGCTACGATCTAGGCGCTGGGGACCTCGAATCCGTCGCGAACGCGCGCGCCGCTCTTCGCGAGGCGCAATCTCGTCGTGTCGAGATTCAGGTGGCCCGCGCCGACGCCGTTCTTCGGCTCCGGGCTGAGTAGCGCGGGGCCCAGCTAGTAGCGGAACAGGTACTCGACCCAGAGCCAATGTTCCGGGTTCGGTGCTCGCGCAACGGTCGACTCTCTGCGATCGAGGTGAGCTCGAAAATCGTAGCGCAGTCGCAGTGTGTCCCGTTGACGCACGGTGACCGCGCTATCGAGGTAGCCCCACAGCGTTTGCGCCAGCCTGTGGTTGTCGACGAGGTCCTGGAAATCGTAGCGGACCCGCACGCGGAGGCGCAACGAGGCGCACGGCCGCCCGCTGACGTGGAAGATCGTCGTCAGGTCGTGTTGCCGCCTCGTGGGCGTGAGCGATGCGTCGAGTGACCGATGCTGAAGTTGCCACGACAGCGTGATCCGAGGATTCGGCCCGAAGCGGGCCTTGACCGCCAGCAGAGTGTTCCGCGACTTGCTCCGGTGTTCCGCCCACGATGCCCAGCTCCACGTATTCGAGATGCGCAGGTCGACACGGGTGAAGAGTAGACCATGGACGTGGCCCGACGAGAGGCGTCGCCATCCGTCGCCGACCATTCGAAGGTCGACACGAGGCCCAAGCGACATCGTCGCACGGGCCCTCAACCCCGTCTCGTCCCGCGTCCGGAGCCCATCGTGCTCGTCGGGCGCCGCAGCGGCGCGGGCATACGGGTTTGCGTAGCGGGACCCGTAATAGCGCACGGAAAGGTCGAGCTCCCCCACCGCGAGCGTAGTGACACTGCGCGCGATGGCCGCGTAGCCTCCACCGCCGCCGGCTTGACGGTCGAAGCTCCGAGACGCTTCTGCGAAGAAGTGCTGGCGGCGAAACCCGGCTGCCGCGTCGACCCCGATTGCGCCAAACTCGCCGTTGAACGGCTTCGAAGCGTGCTCCTGGTAGTCCAGAACGACGCCTTCCACTCGCCACTTCGGTACCGCTCCATAGCCAGTGACACCAACGTGGGTGCGCGCGTTCCAGAAGTAGCTCGCGTTGGCGCCACCGAGCCATTCGCCCACGACGAGCGGCAAGCTCGCATGCGAGACGGTTGGCGAGGGCACTCGCGGGTCGCCCCGTCTCACGTAGACCGGGGTCGCAGCGCATTCTGGCGCATCATCACGTCGCGGGTCCGCGCAACGACTGGCATCGACCAGCTCAGTCGCGAGCGCCCGGTGCATCTGGTAAGAGCCCCAAAGGTACGCTTGCAGCCAGCCCGCACCGACGGGCAAGCGCTTCACACCTACTCCGATTCCGGTCAGACGGTTCGTCCATTTGAAATCCGGTGTCACGCGTCGAACGGGGGCCTGCGGACAGGGCGTGGCGGCGAGCTCTCCTGCGCCGCGCCGGCATCGAAGACCGAGCTCGTTGCCCCGTCGAAGCTCATAGTCTCCGAAGAACCCGTTCGGGGTGGCTTGGTGGGTCAGGTCGAAGGTCAAGCGCTGGCCAAAGCCGACACGATACGTGCCCGCGACGATCTCCCATCGCGCTTCTTCCCATTCGACATATGCCTTCGGGACCTCGAAGCGGACGGACTCGGGCTCCACGCTCAACGCGCGTCGGTCCGCGTCCCAGCGAAGCCTTCGCACGCCATTGCGGGTCAGTGCACCGGCGACCGCGGAGTCGAGGTGCTCGGCGGACTGAACCCGCGCTTGAATCGCAGTGGCCGGCGGCAGGCGGTCGTGCCGCCCGGTCCACCGGACCAGCGCGCGGATGAAGCCACTCGTTTGCTTCTCGGGTGTGCTCCGCTCGCGCAACGAGACGAAGGCTCGAAGCGAATCGGCAATCTCTCGGGTGAGGACGCCCGCTTCGACCAGATCGCTGACCGCGCCAATCGCCTCCACCGTTTCACGATGAGCGAGAATCCGGTCGACGTCCGCGTAGTCGAGATTCGGAAGGAGATAAAGCTGCTGCCGCGTCGCGAGATTCAGGTCGACGCGCGTTTGATGAAGCAACAAGAGCGCTTCGAACGAGGCCTCCGACAACTGCCCGGCGACCAGCAAATCGTACAGGTCCTCCTCCGTTTCCACATCGACGAACAGCTCGTATGGAATGGCCGCCGCGTGTTCAGGGGCGAGAGTGACCGCACATGCGACGAGCAGCGCACTCCTCAGGAGCACCAGGGATTCGGCGAGCCAGGGGTGCCGAAGTCACCGTCGCCATAGCGGGTCGTCGCGCTGCAGACGTTACCGAGGGGATCCACCTGGGTTGCGACGCCGCGTTCCGCGCGTGCATAGCTCACCGAATCGAGAACGGCATCGCCCACGCTGAGGCTGATTGCCTCGTCTCGGTTGTTTAGCGAGAGGGAAAGCTCGGCCGCCGCGCCGTCGATGCCACCATTGACGTTCCCGTCCGCCTCGCGCACCCAAACGACATGGGTTCCAGCCGGTACCGACAAGCAGTCGTCGCTCTGAAGCGTCGCTGACGAACCGCTCAGGTCCGTCAGCGTCAGGTCGTTCAGGTCGACCGGTGCGTCGAGTCGAACCTCGACCCACTCTCCGGCGCGGTTCTCCACCGCGTCCGGGTCGGCCATCCATTCGGAGATGTACGCCTCGCCCACCGCCGGAGTGATGATCTCCCGGGCGAGCTTCCCCTCGAGGCACGTGCCGGGCTGTAACACCGTCGGGCAAGAGGGATTGGGCTCCCCAGGCGTACCGAAGTTGCCTGGGGCATACTCGTTCGAGTCGGCGGCGAGGCAGAGCCCCGCGTCCGCATCGACCTGCCACGCAGCCCCCTCGGTGGTCCCTTCGTAGCGTACGAGGTCGAGAACTTGGTCATCGACTCCGACCACGATGTTCCGACTCCCGGAATTGGCGAGGCTGAAGCCAAGCTCCGCGTCGACGCGGGGAGCCGCCGCCGGGCTCGCCCCGAAGACGACTCGCGCCCCCGCGTCGACCGGAAAACAAGCGGTGCCCTCGACGGCAACGGCGAGCCCGTCCGGAGAGGGTCCGAGCTGAAGTCCGGTGAGATCGGCCGCCGTGTCGAACGTGAGCTCGATCCACTCGAAGTCTGCATCGAGCCCTTCGGGATTCGCCATCCACTCGGTGATTCGCACATCCCCCGCGCGCGGTGCGACTCGCGTGCGCGCCACTCCGTGCTCCGCGCAGGTTCCCTCCAACGGACTCGAATCGCACGGACTGTTGCGTCGCCCAGGTGTGCCGAAGTTGCCGTCGCCCAAATCACCGACCCCCCCCGGGGTGTCGCACCACGCGTTCGGGTCATCGTTGGTCTCGTCGCTGGGCGCGAGACCTCCATCGAGCTCGCGAGCCCGACCGTCTTTCGTTCCCTCATAGACGATGCGGTCGATGAGCCGTTCCCCGCACCACAACGACACGCTTCCCTCGGTGTTGCGTAGATTTCCGAGTGCGTTCGCGTAGCTGTAGTCGATGTAGTCGGGCATCGGGTTGCTCGACGCGTTTCCAAGCACGAAGTAGCCGCCACCTGGCAGCTCACCCTCGAGGATCCGATGGCTCTTCGGGTCGGCTCCGTCCGCACGACTTGCCGTGAGCGTGATGCCCTGGAGTGAAATCGGGAGGTCACCGGCATTGAAGACTTCGATATACTCTCGGTCTCCATCGCGGCCCTCGGGATTCGCGTGCACCTCGGTGACCACGAGGCTCTCGGCCGCGAGCGCGTCGCAAGCGTCCGTGAGGGGCAGCGCCTCCAAGCCGCAGGCGCAAAAAGAGAGCACGAGGCACGCAGAAGCACGCGCCCCACTCGACAAATCAGACATATCGACCTCCCACCTTCTCGGTTGGGCGGGTTATCGGTCGATTCGGTCGCGAGTTGCGTCAGGTCTCTCCGGGCAGCTTCGGCGTAGTGAGTTGCCCGGCGTCGTCGACCACGATCTGAAGCGTGGTGTAGCTGCCTTTCGTATATCGCTCCACGCGACCCCGCACGCGGATCGGCTCATGCGCATAGTTGGCCACACCAGTGTCATCGAACACCGATCTGTCGAAGAAGATGATTGGAAAAGGGCGGCCGGGCTCCATGTCGAGTGATACGCGCACCAGGCCCTTGAAGCGATCGATGCGATCCACCGTCGACAGGACCGTCACGGTCC
>WOR8_10001449_pt1 | contig 24286 bp, 23 predicted proteins | sample DeeMarSeWOR38_10_FD_19890 | JGI IMG/M metagenome (IMG submission 19890) | reverse complement strand
ACTTCCTGCGCATATCCTCCGGTGAAGACGGCGATTACGATATCGTCGTGGTGACGCCGAGGATCTCGGACGTGCGTGACGGTCCCGATCTCAGTGACATCATTGTCGGCCTCGGCCTGACCTTTCTGCTGCTTGGCTACGCGGCCGTAAGCTGGCTGTTCAAACCGATAAGCGCCATCCGTGCCGGCGCCGAACACATCGGCCGGGGCAACTTCGATCACAGGATAGAGACGATTCGACACGACCAGCTCGGGGACCTGGCCACGGACATCAACGAGCTGGCGGCCGACGTGCAGAACATGCTGGATGCCAAGCGCGCACTGCTGCTGGGAATCAGCCACGAACTGCGCACCCCGCTGTCCCGGCTGCGCCTGCTCGTCGAGTTCATCGACGATGAGGGTATGCAGGAGGAGCTGAAAGCAGAGGTGGTGGAGATGGAGAAGATCATCGTCTCGCTGCTGGAGGCCGAGCGCCTGAACAGCCGCCACGAGCCGTTGACCCGGGCCGCCGTGGAGGTGCGCGCACTCGTGAACAAGCTCATCGACGATTACTTCGACCGCGATCGCGACCGTATCCGGATCGTCGACAACAGCGATGGCGCGTCGGCCAATATCGACGAGGCCCGCGTGTCGCTGCTCCTGAAGAACCTGGTTGGCAACGCGCTGCGCTATTCGCCGGCGAGCAGCGGTCCGGTCGAACTGGCGATCGAAGTGCAGGGCAGGGAGCTGCTGCTGCGCGTCCGCGACCACGGCCCGGGGATCTCCCCGGAGCAGGCCGAACACATCGGTGAACCGTTCTACCGAGGCGACCCGTCGCGCACGCGCGATACCGGCGGAACCGGGCTCGGCCTCTACCTCGCCACGCTGGTAGCGCGGGCACACGGCGGTTCGCTGGAGCTCGTGGATACCGGGGAGCCGGGGGCCAGCTTCGAGGCCAGGCTGCCGTTCTGACCTTTCATTTTACATAACGTAATCTTTTCCCGCCGCGCGCGGCCCGTCACCGGGGCCTCGAGCCGCCGCCTTGACTCCGAGCACGAATGATATCAAAATAATATCAGTTTGATATTTAGCGTTTCTTGCAGAGGAGAGGCTCATGATTCGCGAACAAGTGCGCAAGGTTTCCTCCGGCTACCTGATGCTGGTCGTGCTTCTGGTTGCACAGCTGGCAACCGGCTACTGGATCTACCGTGCCGTCCTGGCAGAGTCGATTCCGGGAATCGTCTCCGCCGTGCTGGCGGCGATCATCGTGCTGATCATGTGGGCCGGCCTGTTCATGATTCACCCGAACGAGGCGAAAGTGCTGCAACTGTTCGGCAAATACGTCGGTACGGCGCACGAGCCGGGGCTGAAGTGGGCGAATCCGTTTTTCCAGAAGACCGCCGTGTCGACGCGGGTACGCAATTTCGAGAGCGGCAAGCTCAAGGTCAACGATTCCAACGGCAGCCCCATCGAAATCGCCGCGGTCGTGGTCTGGAAGGTCGTGGACACCGCCGAAGCCCTGTTCGAGGTCGACGACTACGAGGAGTTTGTCCAGATACAGAGTGAGTCGGCGCTAAGGAACCTGTCGACGACATTCCCCTACGAACCCCACGAGGGTGAGGGCCTGGCATTGCGCAGCGACCCGGTGGAGATTGCGCACGCGCTGCGCGAGGAAATCCAGGATCGCCTGGAGACCGCCGGTGTAACCGTCATCGAGGCACGCATCAGCCACCTCGCGTACGCGCCGGAAATCGCCAACGCCATGCTGCGTCGACAGCAGGCCTCGGCGATCATCGCCGCACGACGGCAAATCGTGCGTGGCGCGGTAGGCATGGTCGAAATGGCGCTCGATGAGCTGCGCCAGAACCAGGTGATCGACCTCGACGAAGAGCGCAAAGCGGCGATGGTCAGCAACCTGCTGGTGGTCCTGTGTGGCGAGGAGGGCGCGCAGCCGGTGCTGAACACGGGTTCACTCTACACCTGAGCGCAGGAACGACCGGAGCACGTCGATAACAATGGCTTCACGCAAGGCGTTTGCGCTGCGAATAGACGAGAAGACCCTGGCGGCGATGCAGCGCTGGGCGAACGACGATCTGCGCAGTCTCAATGCGCAGATCGAGTTCGTGCTCCGCGAGAGCCTGCGCGGGGCGGGACGTCTGCCGAAGGACAAAAAACCCGGGGAGGGTTAGGCCCTGCGCATTCAGTGCCGTTGCCGGCGCTTGGAGTCGCCACGCGATGACGCGTGGCGCTTGCGCTCTGAGCTCCTCGCCGAATCTTTCTCATTCGACCGCTGCGGCCTGCTTCTTGCCGGTTCCTGCCGCGGCTGTCTTTCGGCACGGTGCTCCTGCCGCGGCTGTCTCTCGCTACGGCGCTCCTGCCGGTACTCACTGGCACGCTGGCTGCTGCGGCGTTCCGCGGCGACCTGGTCGCGCCTTGCTACCCGCTCGGGGCGCGTGTGCTGCCTCTGGACGCTGTTCCGCTGCCGCTCGACGTTGTTCCGCTGCCGTTGATCGAGACTGCGTTCCGGTCGCGTTACCCTGCGCTGCGCCTGCCGGCTCGTCGTCGGAGTCGTTGCCTGGCGCTCGTGGCGGCGGTTATCCGATACGCTGCGCGAGCGGTGACTTTGCTGCCGCTCGGCTGTCCGATGCGCGGTCTCTGCACGCTGCTGCACGTGCCGGGCAGTCGCACGCGTTGCCGTGCCCGTGTAGGAGCGATGACTCACGGTACGGCCGGAGTAATAGCTGCTTTGAGCGACGCGCTGGTTGTGCAGGCGGCGCCTCGTTTCGTGGCGGGGCCGCCAGTAATCGCCGCGGCTATAGCGGTGACGCGACACGGAGTAGCGATTGCCCGAATAGTAATGATTGTGAACGTGGACGGTCGGCCGGCGGTACCACCAGCCGTCCCAGTAGTGGCGACCGTAGTAGGGGTGGCCATGGTAGCTGTGGTGAATGACGTGCACGCTGTCGGTCACCCAGCCCACGGTGAACGCCGTCGTAACGCCCCAGAAGAAGCCGCTGTTGAACGCGTAGCCGACCGGGTAAGGGTAGTAGTAAACCGGGTATGCGCGCGGGTAGTAGTGGTACACCGGTCGCGGCTGGTAGACGACGACTCTCTCCGGCTCGTAGTAGGGCACATAGATAACGTCGTCCTCGACCGGGGTGATCTCGATGCTGCCGTCGTTGCGGGCTACCGTCTGGTGCGAATCGCTCTTCAGGTTTCCGGCGGCGTATGCGCGGTCGCGAAAACTCTCTACCGCGCCGACGACGTCGGCTTGCTGCGCGACGACGGCTTCGCCGAGTCGCCAGGTCCAGTCGAGGTCCTCGTTCAGCAGTTCGACGACTTCCGGGTAGTTGAGCAGTGCAATGACCGAGTCATCCCAGTCCTGGTCCGGTTTCAGCGACGGGTCCTGCTCCAGGTCTTCGAGGAAACGCTGGGCCTGGACGAGCTGCAACGGATAGGTGGATGCCGGTAACACGATCGCGAGGAGATCGTCGGGGTACAGGGCGATGGGTCCGACCAGCTCCTGCAGTTCCGCGCGTGTCAGCAGCGGAATGTCCTGGTTCCCGGCCGCGGCATCGCCATCGAAAGACTCATAGTCCGCGAGCGGCGCTCCGCTGTCATCGACGGGAACCTGCGCGGTAGCCGGAGCCATCACCAGTGCCGCGAGCAGCGGCACGAGACTGGTTGAGATTCTGATTCGTAAGGCGTTCATACGGCCTCCCGGTCCTGCAATCGTGGGCGCTTCAGCCCACCTTGCAGACGAGAATAGCCGTCGCTACCTTAACCGGCGCTTAACACCGGCGAGCGGCCTTATTCGTCCGAACCCCCGTGCCAGGAGAGGAACTTCCAGCCTTCGTCCGTGCGCACCAGCACGTCGCTGTAGCGGCCATTGGTCATTTCGACCTCGCCATCCTTGTTCTTGTAAGCAGACGTGTAAAGGTAGTGTGCTACCGCGACGTCGCCGTGCACGATGATGTTCAGCGGGTACAACTCGTGTGCGACGAGCTTGCCCTGCGTTTCGTTGAAGCGATTCCACATCTTCGTGGAAGCCTTGTTCCGCGGCGCCGGGGAATTCTTCGGCCAGCCCGAGAAGTCGGCCATGAGCAATTCGTCAATCCACTTCCTGTCGCCGTCCTCGACCTCGTTCCATTGCCGTTCGACCTGGGCCCAGATATTGGCCTGGTCGCCGCTCGTGTCCTGCGCAGCAGCAAAACCGGAAAGCAACAATAGCGTTGCGGCGAGAATGTACTTGTAGCTGTTGAGTCCTTGCATCCCCAGAACCTCGATCGTGCGCCAAAGGTAGATCGAGTTTAGACGCAATCAAAAGCAGCGACAAACTCCCGAGCCTGCAAATGCGACGGAAGTCCGGTCAAGCGGCACTCAGCCCCAGCAGTTTCATCTCTTCGACCTGTTGCGGCCGGAGCGATGTACTCGTATCGACGCTATAGAGGTCCAGCAGATCGGATGGGTCCAGGTAGTCGGGATGATGAAGTTCGATCAGGGTTGCGTAGTCTATGGCTTGCTCGTTCTTTTGCAGCACCAGGCGATAGACGTGCATGGCCACGGCAGCGCGGCCCTCGAGTCCCATCAGGGTCGCGACCGGGTGGCTGGCATCGTCAACGGTTACCGCGCCGATGTGCAAGGTCTCCTTCAGGATAGCCCAGCCGCTGGCCTTGAATATTGCACCAATCGATTTACCGGCGAGAATCTGCGCGTGCTCGGCATCGATCAGCGCATCCGGCTCGTCGACAAACCGCACTACCGCATACGTGCGGCAGGTTCGGACCCCGTCCTCACTACTGTACAGATTCGAACGTCGCAGTCCCGGTTCGCTGGAGACGACATCGATGCCGTAACTGCCGAAGCGATCGGAAATCCGCTCGCTGTTTAGACGCTCGGACTCATGCGCGCAGGCATCCAGCGCTGCCGCAACGACGGATCGGGGAAGATTGTTGCCGTGCATAAATACCTATTGCCAGCCTTTTGATGGCGCACCATATACTTTGGCACTCGTAGGGTAAAGGAACAGAATCATGCGCGCGATGCTGTTGCATGCCACAGGTAGCCTCGAGTCCAACCCGAAGCCCCTGTTGCTGGCAGACGTCGACGATCCCGGCCCGGCCGACGACGAAATCCTCATCCGCGTGGCTGCTTGTGGGGTGTGCCATACCGAACTGGACGAAATCGAGGGCCGGACGCCACCGCCGCAGCTACCCGTTATTCCCGGTCACGAGGTCGTGGGTCGGGTCGTGGCGACCGGCAGGAACGCTCACCGCTTCCGTCTGGAAGACCGCGTTGGCGTGGGCTGGATTCACTCCTCGGACGGCTCGGAGCTGGAGAACATCAGTCCGGCGTTCCGGGCTACCGGGCGCGATGTGAACGGCGGCTACGCGGAACTGATGACGGTACCGGAAGCGTACGCGGCCCCCATCCCGGAGGCATTCGGCGATATCGAGGCGGCGCCCCTGATGTGCGCGGGCGCCGTTGGCTACCGCTCGCTGCGGCTTACCGGAATCGCCAATGGCGAGATCCTCGGCCTGACCGGGTTCGGCGGTTCGGGGCACCTGGTCCTGCAGATGGCCCGGCACCTGTATCCGGACAGCCCGATATTCGTATTTGCCCGCAGCGAGCGGGAACGCCGCTTCGCGCTCGAGCTCGGCGCGCACTGGAGCGGCGATACCGACGCGCAACCGCCCCAGGCCCCGAAGGCGATCATCGACACCACTCCGGTCTGGAAACCGGTCATCGCTGCCCTCGAACGGCTGCAACCGGGAGGGCGGCTGGTTATCAACGCGATACGCAAGGAGAACACCGACCGCGACCTGCTGGCCGGCATACGCTACGAGGATCACCTGTGGCTCGAGAAAGAGATCAAGACGGTGGCGAACGTGACGCACCGGGACCTGTCGGAATTCCTGCCGGTCGCGGCAGAAGTGCCGCTTCATGTGGAAACGCAGACTTATCCGCTCGAGGCCGCCAACGAGGCACTGAACGACCTGCGGCGCGGCGATATCCGGGGCGCCAAGGTGCTAACAATAAGCAGTTAAAACAATCATTTATTTATATAAATTAAAGCAATTTAGTATATATATTCCGGATTCCCCGGGACTGTTTTTCGGAATGGGCCCCGACTTCGTCCGATAAACGCTTCCGACTTTATGCATCCTTTCGGGCGGGACATGCATCCCTTAGAGTAGGAATGGCCAACGGCGCCGGCAACGGAGAGACTCAATGACCCTGTTAATTCGCGCGGCAGCCGCCGCGACATCCTTCCTGTTGATCGTGACGGTCGCAGCTGCGGAAGAGCGCAGCTGGGTAGAAAAGAGCAACGAGCACGCGCAGATCGTCCTCGAGGTGCTGGCGGAGTTCAATCCGGAGGGCGCAGCGAGTCTCGGGGTCGACGGACTTGACGAGGCAATCGTCGACTACCGCCCCGGTCTCTACGCGCGCAACCGGAGCGCGTCAGAATCGATATTGGCGGAGCTGCACGAACGCCTGGCCGCGGAAAAGCACCCGAAGGTGCGGCAGGACCTCGAGATCCTCGTCGAGGCGGTCGAGGATGGCCTCAGGAGCTCGCAGCTCAACCGCGAAAACCTGTTGCCGTACTACAACGTCAGCCAGACGGTATTCCAGGGCGTACGGGCGCTGATCGACCCACAGGTGCCGCGCGAGCGATACCCTGCCGCCATCGTGCGCATGCAGAAATACGCAGGCCAGCTCGGCGCCGAGAAACCCCTGACCGAGCTGGCAAAGGACAGGACGCGGGAGCGCTTTGGCGTCGACGGCCTCGTGGGCCCGTATAGCGGCGAAGTGCTGCAGGACCTGCAGCGAGCCGAGTCGATGATTACGGGCATCGAGGGATTGCTTGCCGGCACCGACCTCGAGGGCTGGGAGGAGACCTACGAGGTGCTGGCAGGCCAGCTCCGGGACTACAACGACTGGGTGCGGGCCGAGATCCTGCCGCGGGCGCGAGAGGACTATCGCCTGCCGTCGGCTCTCTACGAAGATGCGCTCAGGAACTGGGGCGTCGACGCGGATCCCCAGGATCTCATCGAGCAAGCCACCAAGGGCTACATGGACATTCGCAACGAGATGGAGGCGCTGGCGCCGCTCGTGGCGAGCGAGAAAGGTTACGAAACCAGCGACTATCGCGAAGTGATCGCGCTGCTCAAGCGTGACGGCGCACTCGACGGCGACAAGCTGCTTGATCATTATTACGCCGTGCTGCGCGAGATCGAGGCGATCATCTTGCGCGAGAAGCTGGTAACGCTGCCTGAGCGGGACGCCGGTATCCGCATCGCCACTGCAGCGGAAACCGCGGTCCAGCCTGCGGCCCATCTCGATATTCCTCGCTTGCTGGGCAACACCGGCGAGTACCCGTATTTCGTCATTCCCAAGCTCGAGCAGAACGAGGACGGCAGTTGGAAGCAGACCGATGACACCTACATCGCCGGTTCGTGGACACTCACGGCACACGAGGCGCGCCCAGGCCACGAGATGCAGTTCTCGAGCATCATCGAGTCGGGCGTGTCTATCGCGCGTGCGCTGTTTGCCTTCAACAGCGCCAATGTCGAAGGCTGGGGCCTGTATGCCGAGGCGATCGTGCGCCCCTACCTGCCACTGGAAGCGCAGCTCATCAGCCTGCAGTATCGCCTGATACGGGCGGGCCGCATGTTTCTCGACCCGATGCTGAACCTCGGCATGATTACGCCGGAAGAGGCGAAACGGCTGATCATGAACGACATGGCGGTCGGGGAGTCCTGGGCGCAGAACGAGATCGAACGCTATACCTACCGCATCCCGGGCCAGGCGACCGCGTATTACTATGGCTACAACAAGATGCAGTCGCTGCGTGCGCAGACCGAACTCCGCCTCCGCGATGACTTTGACCAGCGCGCATTCCACGATTTCGTGCTCGCCCAGGGCATTCTGCCGCCGGATATCCTCAAGGATGCGGTCATGAACGAATTCGTGCCGTCGCAACGCAAGATGTAAGCGAAACGGCGGGCGTCGCGAATGCCCGGCCGGGTGTGCGAGGCGTTATACTTTTCGCATGACCCACGACATCGCCTGTTTTCGTTGCGGCGCCTCGCTGGCTTCTTTGTCTCTGCCGCTGTCGCGCCGGGACGAGTGCCCTGAATGCAGCGCACACCTGCACGTGTGCCGGATGTGCCGCCACTTCGATCCGGCGGCGGTACGCCAGTGCCTCGAGGACGATGCCGAGGATGTCAGCGACAAGGAACGCCTGAACTTCTGCGAGTGGTTCGTGCCGGGCGAGAATGCCTTCGACCCCGCAGCGAAGGCCGAGGCCGATCGGGCGCAAGAGTCGCTGGACGCGCTGTTCGGCGATGGTGACGGGCCGCAGGAGACCCCGGACTCGGCGCAGAGCGAAGCCGAGAAACTGTTCCGCTCGTGAGCATGGATCGCAGGCGCTTTATCGGCCTGTCGGCGGCGTGTGCAGCCGCGCCGCTGGTGCCGGCCTGCAGCGGTTACGACAAGCATCCTGCGCCCGGCGTGCCGCGCAGTGAATTCGGCGAAGAGTCCACGGCGGAGGAGGTAACCGAGGGCATCGACCTTTCGGGCAAGATCGCCGTCGTTACCGGCTGCACCTCGGGAATCGGGTTCGAGACGATGCGCGTACTGGCGCTGCGCGGGGCCTGGGTCATCGGCACGAGCAGGTCGCTGCAGCGCGCGGACGATGCCTGCAGGCGCGTTAAGGGCAAGACGACGCCCCTCGAGCTCGAGCTTTCGGACTTCGACTCGGTCGTGCGCTGCGCCGAGACGATACGTGCGCTGAATTCTCCGGTCGACATGCTGGTGCTGAACGCGGGCTATCGTGGCGGGGGTAATGAGCGCACGGTCATCGACGGCATCGAAAAGCATTTCCTCATCAATCATCTCGGTCATTTCGTGCTGGTGAATCGTCTCCTCGACAGGCTGTTCTTCGCCTGGCAGGGCCGGATCGTCGTTGTCGCGAGTCGCGCGGCGTATCGTGGTGCGCCCGAGACCGGGATTCGCTTCGACGATCTCACTCTCGAGCGCGACTACAGCGATTCGCTGGCCTACGGCCATTCCAAGCTGGCCAACGTCCTGTTCTCGCTCGAACTCGGCAAACTGCTGAAGGGCACACGCATCACCTCCAATGCGCTCCATCCGGGACTGATAAACACGGAGATCGATCGCAACGTCAATCGTTTCATGCAGTTCGGGTTTGGCGTGCTCGCGGCCATCCGCGGGAAGTCGGTGGAGGCAGGGGCGGCAACATCGTGTTTCGTAGCCACGAGTCCGTTGCTTGGCTCGACCAGTGGCCGCTACTTCGAGGACTGCAACGCCATCGAAGTCCGGGACACGCACCTGCAGGACATGGCAATGGCCGACAGGCTCTGGGTCGTGTCCGAAGAGCTGACCCGAGACTACCTGGTGAAACACGAACGTCCGGACTGGAGCGAATTTGAAAACGGGCTGCGACAGACCGGCAAGGGTGGCGCGTGAGCGGCAGGGAGGACAGGGCGCTCGTCGTGCTTTCGGGCGGCCAGGACTCGACGACCTGCCTCTACTGGGCGATCGATCGTTTCGGTCGTGCCAACGTGTCGAGCGTTACATTCGATTACGGCCAGAAGCATCGCATCGAACTGCAGTGTGCACGGGACGTCGCGGCGGAAGCCGGCATATCGAATGTGTGCCTGCCGATCGACACGTTCGCAGCGCTCGGTGGTGACGCACTGACCGACGCCTCTATCGCGGTGAGCGACGAAGCGGACGCTGAGACCCAGCTGCCGGTGACCTTCGTGCCCGGTCGCAACCTGGTCTTCCTGACTTTCGCCGCGGCGTATGCCTACCGGCATGGAGCGCGGCATATCGTGACCGGTGTCGCGCAGACGGACTTCAGCGGTTATCCCGACTGCCGCGAGGAAACGATGGCCGCGTTGCAGAAGGCGATTACGCTCGGCATGGACCGCGAATTCACGATCCACACGCCACTGATGCACCGTTCCAAGAAGGAAACGGTCGAGCTTGCGGTACGGCTCGGCGCACTCGACGCGATGGCGTTGACGCATACCTGTTACAACGGTCGCCGCCCGCCCTGCGGCGCATGCCAGGCCTGTCGCCTGCGTGCCAGGGGCTTTGCAGAGGCCGGCGTGCGGGACCCCCTGCTCGAAATCCAATGACGTACACGGTCCGCGAGATCTATTACACCTTGCAGGGCGAGGGTGCGCGTACGGGGCGCCCCGCCGTGTTCCTGCGCTTTGCCGGCTGCAATCTCTGGTCGGGCCGTGAACAGCACCGTGCGGAAGCTGTCTGCAGGTTCTGCGATACCGACTTCGTCGGCACCGACGGTCCCGGCGGCGGCAAGTTCGAAACGGCTGGCGCGCTGGCCGACGCGGTAGCCGGAGCCTGGCCGGTTGCGGCGTCACATCGCGACCGTTACGTCGTATGCACCGGGGGAGAGCCCTTGCTGCAGCTTGACGAAGCGCTGATCGACGCCCTGCATGGCGCCGGCTTCGAAGTCGGCGTCGAGACCAACGGCACGATAGCCGCGCCGCCGGGGATCGACTGGCTGTGCGTCAGCCCGAAAGGCAGCGCACCGCTCGAACAGACTTCCGGCGACGAACTGAAGCTCGTCTATCCGCAGGTCGAGGACGAGGCGCAGCCGGAGCGCTTCGAGTCACTCGAGTTCGGACATTTCTACCTGCAGCCGCTGGACGATGAAGCGCATCACGTCAATACCAGGGCCACGATCGACTATTGTCTCGCTCACCCCAGGTGGAAGCTCAGCCTGCAGACGCACAAGATTCTCGGTATCGACTAGAACACGAGCCGCCGTCCGGGATCAGGCGGCCTCCTCGTGGCTTTCGTGGCGCCATTCGAAGACGTTGAGTTCGATGAAGACGAATGCGACCAGCCACAGGAACGCGTCCCACCAGTCGACGAAATCGCCGGTAATCATCCAGGCGACGACGGCCAGCGCGAGTATCGAGTAGAGGATGATTTTCGCCACCGTGCTCAGGTAGAACGCAATGCCCTCGAAGCTGTTGTTTTCCTGCAGGCGTACATCGGCTTCCAGGAGCAGCACGACAAGCAGCCAGACCCCGGCATTGACGACATCGACCATCGCCAGGAACTGAATGCCGGCCAGGCCGGGCTCATCGACGACGGCGGCAACGCCGTCGAAGCGGACAAAAGCGTCTAGATTGCTGAAGGAGGCGCAGTTGGACGCCACGATTTCCACGTATTCGCCGAAGGTCGTGGCGTAGGACCAGTTCTGGCCCACCAGCGTGCACAGGTCGGTCACACCGTCGAGCGGTGATGTCTGAAAGACGTAGAGCGCGTCGACCACGTAACCGTAAAATGCCGAGATGATGAAGAGGTAGCAAACCGCGCGCAGCGTGTGCAGGGATACCCTGACCGCGCGCGTGAAATGCCGGTCTTCGAGCACGTAGGTTTCGAGTTCGAACATCAGCAGAAGCACTATCCATGCCGCGGTGTCGATGGTTGCCGCATACGCCTTGAATATCTCTCCGCCCGAGATGCCCTGCGGATATTCGAGACGCGCAGCGAGCCACTCCTCGCCGAAAAATACGAAGACATTTATAGTCAGGAGGGTATAAATCGAGTACTTGAAAAGCTGGTACAGGACTCTGCCGTTGATTTTCAAGCAATGGTTCCTCAGCAGGTGCCGCCCGTTGCCGGGCCACAGGCAGTCATTTTGACCGATTTCGCCATAAACTAGACAAAGCCATGACGACAAGCAATCGACTGCACAAATTTATTACGGATCGCGACTGGCGTATCTGGTTCGGCCTCGTCGTGACCTTCATCTGGATCGCCGGTGGCCTCTGGTTCGTGGTTAGTTCCGTACACGCGGATCCGAACCAGGAACTCACGCTCGGCGTCATCGGCAACTTCCTCGAGGGAGCATTCGCGCCACTCGCGTTTCTGTGGCTCGTGTTAGGGCTCTTCATGCAGCAGCGAGAGCTCGCGAACAACACCGAAATGTTGCGGCGGACCTCGGAGCAGTCCGAGAAGCAGACCCAGGCGATTGCGGCCACGGAGATGAATGCGAGGCAGGAGACCTTCTTCAAGATTGCGGAAAGCGTCAAGCAGCAGCTCGGGGGCATTACCGGTATGTTGACCGCCGGCGGGCTGGGACCGGTCGGCAGCAACCGCTACAGCCGCGAAGAGATCGCGGACATGTTCCAGAAGGCCTCCAGCGGCGATGCCGGCATATTCGCCCGGGAACTCATATCAATGGAGTACCTGGAGGAGGGTGGCATAAGGTCTCTTCTGTACGACACGGAGATCCGTCGGCGTCATACGCGAAACTACAGGCGGACCTTCGAGCGGCTGCTCGAACTCGCCCGGGGTTGCGACGTGGATGGCATCATCGTGGATTCGCTCAATCATTCGGCATTCGGCCTGCTGTACCAGCAAATGACCGAGTACATGCCGGAAGGCTTCGGCGAGGCGGAAGAGGGGTCGGGCGAGGTTCAGTCCGGCACGCCCACGTCATCGTCGTCGAGATCCGCGTAATAGATCCAGATATTTTCCTCGGCGGTGAGCAGCTCGATGTACTTGGGATGGACGAAGATGTTCTCGCGCCCCGACTTGATTTCCTTGAGTACGCCGATATCGCAGAGCTGCTTGAGGTAGACCGACGCGGTCTGGCGTTTCGCGATGTCCGCGTCCACGAGGTTCCCGATTCGGCAGTAGGGCTGCCTGAACAGTAGTTCGACGAGTTCCCACGAGTAGATCTTGGGCAGGTTCTTCTGCACGTATCTGGCGGTATGGACCATGAGTTCGCGAATGGCCTTGATCTTCTCCGTCGTCCAGACGCAGGTCTCTTCCACGCCTTCGAGGATGAACTTTATCCAGGCCTCCCATTTCTGTTGATGGGTGACGTCTTTCAGAAGCAGGTAATACGCTGCCTTGTTGCCGATGATGAAGCGGCTGAGGTAGAGAATCGGTGAGTCGAGCAGGCCCTGCTCGACGAGGAACAGGATGTTGAGGATGCGGCCGGTGCGGCCGTTGCCGTCCGCGAACGGATGAATGGCTTCGAACTGGTAGTGCTGCACCGCCATGCGTACCAGCGGATCGATGTCGGTGCTCTTCTGCATGAATTCCGCCCAGTTATCGAGCATCTCCTGCAGGCGTTTCTGCCCGACGGGGGGCGTGTAGATGACCTCGCCCGAGGCGCGATTCCTGAGCGTAGTTCCAGATTCAGCTCGAAGATCAAGTTCTATATTTTTGATAATACTGACAATTTGTATTGCCATATCGGTCGTCAGCATGCCCCGCTGGACCATTTTCGTGCCTTCGTACAACGCCGTGCGGTAGCGCAGCGCTTCCTTCGTTGCCGCATCGGCCTTGTCTTCCGCGACGTCCGCGAACTCGAACAGCTTGTCGGTGGTCGTGACGATGTTCTCGATTTCGGAGCTGGCACGGGCTTCCAGCAGGGGCAGGGCGTTGACCAGGACGGCCGAATTCGGGATGAGTTCGGCGGCCTGCTTCAGCTCGGCGAGGGCTACCCGGGCCGTAATGCACTGCTTGAGGATCGCCCTGGTCTCGATGAGTTCGGCCGGCGGGGGCAAAGGCGGCAGGTCGTTGTAAGGCAGTTTCGGGTCGAATTCGGGCATTGGCGGCGTCTCCAGCGGAGCATTATGTTCAATAAAACAGCATTTTATGGTAAATATGTCGAAAAACAGCGAAAAAATCGACATATTTGTGAAACGTGTCGATGTAATCGACCTGTTTGTCGTTTATGTCGAGATTCTCGGCAAATTTCGACACATTCCCGGGACGTGTCGATTCGATCGACAGGTTTCCCCGATATGTCGATTTATCCCGTACTTTTCGACACGTTTTGAGTATAGGTCGATCGTATCGACACAAATGTGACCCAGGTGGCGAAAACCGCGTCGGCGTCCGGCGACATCGTGACAGCAGGGCGAACGGCACCTATTCTTGACGGCATCCACCGGAGGAATCGCAATGGGCATACGACGTCTTGCTGGCTGGCTGATCGCGGCTGCGCTGCTGGTTTCGGGCTGCGGCGGGAGCGGCGGTGACGGGCCGGCCGTGTCGCCGCCACCACCGCCGCCGCCACCCCCACCGGCGACAGAGGTCGTGCCGACGATCGACGTCGTGCAGGTGTTCCCGTCGCTGGCCTTCAACACACCCGTGTCCCTGCAGCAGGCGCCTGGCGACGCGACGCGCTGGTTCGTCGTCGAGCAGGCAGGAACGATACGCACATTCGCCAATGACAATGGCGCGACGGCTACGCTGACCTTCCTGGACATTTCGGCGCAGGTAATATCCGGTGGCGAACGCGGACTGCTCGGCATGGCATTCCATCCGGATTTTCCCAGTACGCCGGAGGTTTTCGTTTCCTTTACCGGGGCGCCGGACCTGACCTCGTACGTTTCGCGTTTTTCCAGTTCGGACGGCGGGCAGACGCTGGATGCCGCGAGCGAAGAAGTGATCCTCTCGGTGCCGCAGGATTTTGGTAATCACAACGGCGGCAATATCGTTTTCGGACCGGACGGTTACCTGTATATCGGTTTTGGCGACGGTGGCAGCGGTGGCGATCCGCTCGACCGCGCCCAGGACAACACCAACCTTCTCGGCACGATGGTCCGGATCGACGTCGACGGCGGTGTTCCCTACGCGATTCCCTCGTCGGATCCCGGCAATCCTTTCGCCGCGAACCAGACCTGTCCTGAGGGCTTCACCGTCGGCGGAGAGGAATGTCCGGAAATATTCGCCTGGGGACTGCGCAACCCATGGCGCTTCAGTTTCGACCGCCAGGCCGGCGATCTCTGGGCTGGCGATGTCGGCCAGAGTTCGTGGGAAGAAATCGATATCGTCACGGCCGGCGGCGATTACGGCTGGGACGACCGGGAAGGCGCCCACTGTTTCGAGCCGGCGACCGATTGCATCACCGATTCCATTGACCCTGTCACGGAGTATGACCGCTCACTGGGCGCTTCCGTTACCGGTGGCTTCGTATACCGCGGCAGCGCTGTGCCCGACCTGGTCGGCTGGTACCTGTTCGGCGACTTCGTCAGCGGCAGGGTGTTCGCGATCCCGGCGGACAGCGCGGCGGGCACGGAGCCGGAAGTGCTGCTGGAATCCGGTCTCGGTATCGCCGCGTTCGGCGAGTCGGTCGATGGCGAGCTTTTCATCGTTAACTACGGCGGTTCGATACACCAGGTGGTCGCCGCGCCCTGACGGTCTCTTTCGCACGCACTTTGCTATAGAATCCGGGCCCGTTACACGTAAAGGTCCGACCGGGAGATGCAAAGTGAGTGTTAAGTCAGATATCGAAATCGCACGGGCCGCGAATGTTCTTCCGATCCAGGAGATCGGCGCGAAACTGGGCATTCCTGAGGAGGCGCTGATCCCCTATGGTCACGACAAGGCGAAAATCAGCGCGGACTTCATCGGTGCCAACGGCAGCAAGAAAGACGGCAAGCTGATCCTCGTCACCGCCGTGTCGCCGACCCCCGCCGGCGAGGGCAAGACGACCACGACCGTCGGGCTCGGCGACGGGATGAACCTGATCGGCAAGAACACCACGATCTGCCTCCGCGAACCGAGCCTCGGGCCGTGTTTCGGCATGAAAGGCGGCGCCGCCGGCGGTGGTTATGCGCAGGTCGTGCCGATGACCGATATCAACCTTCACTTCACCGGCGATTTTCATGCGATCGGCGCTGCCAATAACCTGCTCGCCGCGCTGATCGATAATCACATGCACTGGGAAAACGAGCTCGATATCGATCCCAGGCGAGTCACCTGGCGGCGTGTCGTCGATATGAACGACCGGGCCCTGCGTTCCATCACCTCCGGGCTTGGCGGTTACATCAACGGTGTCGTGCGGGAAGCCGGCTTCGACATCACGGTCGCATCCGAGATCATGGCGATCTTTTGTCTCGCGACGAGCCTGTCCGACCTCGAGAACCGCCTCGGCAACATCGTGCTCGGCTATACGCGCAACAACCAGCCGGTGACCGTGCGCGAACTCAATGCGCAGGGCGCGATGACGGCGCTGCTGAAGGATGCGCTGCAGCCGAATCTCGTGCAGACCATGGAGAACAATCCTGCGTTGATGCACGGCGGACCGTTCGCGAATATCGCGCATGGCTGCAACTCGGTGATGGCGACGCAGACTGCGCTCAAGCTGTCCGACTACGTCGTCACGGAGGCCGGCTTCGGCGCCGATCTCGGTGCGGAGAAGTTCTTCAATATCAAGTGCCGCAAGGCCGGTCTCAGGCCGGACGCGGTGGTGCTCGTCGCAACGATCAAGGCGCTGAAGATGCAGGGCGGCGTGCCCAAAGACGAGTTGTCGAATGAGAACGTTGAAGCGCTCGAAAAGGGTTGCAAGAATCTCGGCCGTCACATACGCAACCTCGGCAAGTTCGGCGTGCCGGCCGTCGTCGCGATCAATCGCTACACTGCGGACACGGATGCAGAGGCGGCGGTCGTGAAGAATTACTGCAGGGGGTTCGGCGTCGATGCGATCGACTGCACGCACTGGGCCGATGGCGGCAAGGGGGCCACGGAACTTGCCGAGCAGGTTACCAGGCTGTGTGACAGCGGCGCGTCCCAGTTCCGGACGCTCTACGCCGATGATGTGAGCCTGTGGGAGAAGGCGCGCCGGGTCGCGAGGGAGCTTTACGGTGCCGACGACATCATCGCGGACAAGAAAGTGCGCGACGAATTCGCAAAGCTCGACCAGGCCGGGTACGGCAGTTATCCCGTGTGCATGGCGAAGACCCAGTACAGCTTCTCGACCGATCCGAACCTGCTCGGGGCACCGACAGGTCACGTCGTGCCGATTCGGGAAATACGCCTGGCCGCGGGTGCGGAATTCGTTGTCGTCATCTGCGGGGCGATCATGACGATGCCGGGGTTGCCGAGGAAGCCCGCCGCCAACGAGATCCGCGTCAACAGTGACGGAGAGATCGAGGGCCTGTTCTAGCCGGCAGGGTCGTCAGGCACGTTCTTCGAGCTGGTGGCTGTCTGCCGCCGTGAGCGTGCAGCCATAAACGGACTTGAGTTGTTCGATCACGGCTCGCGTCTCCGGCGAGAATGGCGCCTTGCCCTCGAAGCTGTGCAGGACGATGCCTTCCAGCAGGTCGCCCAGGGACAGGTCGGTGTACTCGGCCAGGCCCTTGAGGACTTTAAGGAGTGAGGTCTCGATGCGTACACCGGTCTGCGTGCGCTGCACCACGCGTTTCGTCATGACGGCTCCCCAGACTGTTACAATGTTATAGAGGTAAAAGAGTAACATCATGCGCGCAAGGCGTCCCGTACGCGGCTGTCGCATGCCGGGCAATGCCGTACAATCGGCTGCAGCCACTGTATGGGTGGCGTGATGGGGGGGCTGATGCCGACAGAAGACGAGCTCCGACAGGGTTTCCGGATCGGCGAATGGGAAGTACTGCCGTTGCGCGGCGTGCTGCGCAAGGGCGAGCACGAGGAGAAGCCGGAGCCGCGCGTTTTCGGCGTCCTCATCGCACTGGCAAAGCGCGACGGCGACCTGGTGACGCGCGACGAGCTGGTCGACGAACTCTGGGACGGCCGCCCTACGAGCGACGAGCCCATCAATCGCTGCCTGTCGCAGCTCCGCCGCCACCTCGGTGACAAGTCCCGGCCACACCGGTACGTCGAAACGCTGACCCGCCGTGGCTATCGGCTGGTAGAGCCTGTGGAACTCCTGGAGCCGGCCGCCGCGGAGGTGCCGGCGGCGGACGAGACCACGAAGGAAGCACCGGCGGCACCGTGGAAACTGGTGGCGGCCGGACTACTGGTGGTGGCCATCGGCTGGCTCGCGTGGTCCCTCTGGCCGCCCGGCGACTTCCGCTCTATCGGCGTCGTGCCATTCGAGAATGCGAGCCAGGACCCCGCCAACAATTACCTCGTGTCGGGCTTCAAGGATGAGCTGGTCAATACGCTGCACAACATTCCCGACTTCACGGTCAAGAGCAGCCGGCTTGGACACGAGGGCGAGGAGGTGACGTCCATCGCCAGCAGCCTCGGCGTGGATGCCGTCCTGTCCGGACGTGTCCATCGTGCCGGCGACCAGCTGCAGATTTTCTATACCGTCGAGGATGGTCGCAGCGGTGACGTCGTTGCCACCGCCCAACTCGAAGGGCCGGTTAGCGAGATCTTCCAGCTGCAGGAGGACCTCGCGAGGATGGTGCGCCGTGACCTGTTCGGCAAATCGTCGCAGCGCCTGATAAGCAGGACGCGGCCGGCGAGCTTCGATGCTTACGATCGCTACATGCGCGGCCTGTACGCTCTCGATCGGCGCCAGGACAGTGGTACGAGTCTCGAAGAGGCGATCGAACTCTTCAAGGACACGATCAGGCTGGACGCAAACTTCGGACCCGCCTACCTGATGTTGGCGAATGCCTACCTGCTGCTGCCGACCTACCGGGATGCGCCTGTCGACGAAATGAGCAGGGCGGCGATTGCCACGGTGCAGGAAGGGATCAGCGTCGACGACAGCATCAGCGATGCGGCGAACGCCATTTTCGGCTTCGTTTACCACCAGCAGATGCAGTGGCAGGAGGCGGAAGAAGCCTACCTGGCGGCCACGTCATCGGAGGTGATCGATCCGAACGCATTCAACTGGTTCTCACGGATGCTGGCGTCTGTCGGCAGGCTGGACGCGTCACTCGAGCAGGCGCTCGTGGCACTCGAGATGGATCCGACGTCGGCCGTGATCAACAGCCGGGTCGCGCTGGCCTATCTGTGGCTGGGCGATACGAGCAATTCGGCAGAGTTTTTCGAACGTTCCGCGAAGTATGGCGCGAGCGGCTCGACGCATACTTCGGGGTACGCGTTATTCCTGTTCCGCGAAGGCCGCAGTGACGAGGCATACGAATTGATACGCGATGCCGCGAGGATGGCGGGGGGCAGCGAGGACTGGATCGACCCGGTGTTCGCCGCGCTGGAAGACGAGACTCACCGGGATGCTGCACTGGCCGCCGTCGATGCGGCCGCAGCGCAGGACGGTATCAGCAAGCGAATCGAATTCATTGCTCGCACGGTTCTCGGTGACCTCGATGGTGCCATGCGAGTTGCCCGCTTGCTCGAGAGCGAGGGCGAAGTCTTCGAGATGGACCTGCTGTTCATTCCGGAGGTCGAGCCGCTCCGCGAACACCCGGATTTCGACAGCCTGCTCGACGCGTTGGGCATTACGGACTACTGGCGCGCGCGGGGCTGTACCTGGACGGGCGCGAGTGCGGTCTGCGAAACAGCCTAGGTATCGTCGATACGGCCGCGCGAACGCTTGATATCACCGCGGCGACGCTTTTCATCGAGGCGCTTCTGAATCGACTTGCGGCTCGGCTTCGTTGCGACACGCGGTTTCCTCTCCACGAGTGCAGACCTCACCAGTTCCTGGAGCCGTTCCAGTGCGGCCTCCCTGTTCCTGGCCTGGGTGCGGTGCTCCCGGGCCTTGATGGTGACGACGCCGGCCGCAGAAATGCGGCGATCATCCATGTCCAGCAGGCGCTCTTGCACCGGTTCGGGCAGGGCGCCGCATGCGCGGATGTCGAACTGCAGGTGGATCGCGGTCGCCACCTTGTTCACGTTCTGTCCGCCGGCGCCGCTGGAACGCATCGCGGTGAGGACGATGTCGTCCATCGGGATGGCAATCCCATCCGCTATTTCCAGTGCGTCTGCCATGTCGTCCAAACCGGGCGCACGTCGTCAGGCAGTGGCGGAAATCCACCGGGCCGCGACCAGCAATTGTTGCTGCTGTGGAAGTCGGAGCCGCAGGATGCGGCGAGATCGAGGTCGCGCGACAGCCGTGCAAGATGTGCTGTCGTGTTGGGCGACTGCCGCCCGCAGACGACCTCGATCGCGGTTCCACCCGCGCGACGAAAGTCGGTTGCCAGGGCGCGGAGCTTCGTCTTCGTCAGCCGGTATTTCGCCGGATGGGCGAGCACCGCCGTGCCGCCCGCCTGCACGATCCAGCGAACGACTTCCGGAAGTGATGCCCAGCCGTGGCGCACGTCACCGGGCTTTCCCGCGCCGAGGTACTTGCGGAAGGCCGTCTTGACGTCCTTCGCGATCCCCGAGCTGACGAGATGTTCCGCGAAATGTGGCCGGCCTACGCGTTCTCCACCGGCTATCTGCAGAACATCGTCGAGCATGTCCGGAAGGCCCTGCGACCGCAGCCGCCGCGCGATGATGCGAGCGCGTACGTCACGTGACTGCTGCTGTTGCCGGACGCCGTGGCGCAATACATTGCAGGCCGGATCGATGTTGAGACCGACGATATGTACGCCGATGTTGCGCCAGGTCGTAGAGAGTTCGATCCCCGGAATGAGGCGGGGGATCTGGAACGATGTACCGATGCGGTCGAACGCCGCCAACGTGTCGTGATCCGTTATGGCCAGTGCGCCGACGCCGGACTCCGCAGCGTGCAGCAACAAATCGTCGGGCGCCAGTGCGCCGTCGGAGGCGCTGCTGTGGGAATGGAGGTCGTAGATCACGTTGCGGGCATTATACGGACTCGATCAGGACCGCAAAGTCCCGTCGCGAATGTGTGACAATGCACGCACCACGATCTTGCGAAAAGCTCCGAATGAAAAACGGCAAACCGGTAACCACCGTCGTCTGTATGGCGTTTCGGACTATAGGTGAAGACATGTCACTGCTCAGGGAAGATTCGTTATGAGTAGCGACGATCACGTCATGCGCGACGCGGCGGAACGGGGCATTCGCTATCGCGAGTCGCTCGGCTCACGCCGGGTGGCTCCGACGCCCGAGGCGGTTGCCGCGGTCGCAGGCTTCGACGAGGCCCTCTCGGAGGAAGGCCATGGCGATGCCGAGACGCTGGCCATGCTCGACGAGATCGGATCGCCCGCATCCCTGGCGATGGCGGGCCCGCGGTTTTTCGGGTTCGTGATCGGCGGTTCCCTGCCGGTGACCGTTGCAGCCAACTGGTTGGCGACGGCCTGGGACCAGAACACCGCGATGAACGAAGTCACGCCCGCGATGGCCGCGCTCGAAAACGTATCGCAACGCTGGCTGTGCGAACTGTTCGGCTTGCCGTCGGGTTGCGCCGCGAGTTTCGTGACCGGAGCAACGATTGCGAATTTCACGGCGCTTGCGGCGGCCCGGCACAAGGTGCTCGCCGACGTCGGCTGGGACGTCGAAAAGCATGGCCTGATCGGGGCGCCCGAGTTGACGGTAATCGTCGGTGACGAAGCGCATCCGACACTGACGAAATCCCTCGGCCTGCTCGGACTCGGGCGCGATCGGGCGCTGCGAATACCGGTCGACGGCCAGGGCAGGATGATCGCCGACGCCCTGCCGGAAATCGACGGACCCACGATCGTCTGCACGCAGGCCGGCAATATCAACACGGGGGCGTTCGATCCGGTGGCCGAAATCTGCAACGCGGTCCGGCCTGAAGGCGCCTGGGTCCACGTGGATGGTGCGTTCGGGCTGTGGGCGGCCGCGGTGCCGGGGATGCGGCACCGGGTTGCCGGCATCGAACAGGCGGATTCCTGGGCCACCGATGCCCACAAGTGGCTGAACGTGCCCTACGACAGCGGCGTGGCGATTACTCGACACGCGTCGGCGCTGAAGGCGGCAATGGCGATCACCGCCGATTACCTGCCTACCGATACCGAGCATCGCAATCCGGCAGACTACACGCCGGAACTGTCCCGCCGGGCGCGGGGCGTCGACGTGTGGGCCGCCCTGAGAACGCTGGGCAGACGGGGCGTCGAGGACCTCATCGAAGGCTGCTGTTCACACGCGAGGCGCTTCGCGGAAGGGCTGCGCGCGGGCGGCTACGAAATCCTCAATGATGTCGTGCTGAACCAGGTGCTCGTATCGTTCGGCGACGACGATACGACCGCACGGGTTATCGACGAGATTCAGCGTGACGGCACCTGCTGGTGCGGTGGCACCGTCTGGCAAGGACGGCGCGCCATGCGCATCAGTGTGTGCAACTGGTCGACAACGAAGGCGGACGTCGAAACCAGTCTCGACGCCATGCTCGCCTGTGCCCGGCGCGTCACGCGGGCCTGACACCCGTGCGGCGGCTCTACGACGACAACCTGTACGACTTCGCAACGCCGCAGCCCAGCTATTGGGAAGCCACGGCACCGCCGCCTGCCTTTGCATCGCCGCCGTTGCAGGCGGACGAGTCCTGCGACGTCGCCGTTATCGGCGGCGGCTATACCGGCCTGTCGGCTGCCTTCCATCTTGCAAGAGACCACGGCATCGACGTGCGTGTACTCGAGGCTGGCCACATCGGCTGGGGTGCATCGGGCCGCAATGGCGGCTTTTGTTGCATTGGCGGCACCGGATTCGAGCCGCGCGGGTTGATCCGGCGCTTCGGTCTCGAGGAGGCGCGGGCCTGGTACCGCTCGCAGGTCCAGGCCGTCGAACTGGTGCGCGACCTGGCGCGCGACGAGGATATCGATGTCGAGGCCTTCGGCGCGGCAGAGATACAGATTGCGCATTCGCCGCGCGCCTTCACGCGCCTCGAATCCGATCACAAGGCATTGAACGAGTTGCTCGGACTGGATACCGAGCTGCTGACGCGCTACGAAGTCAGCGAAAGGATTCACGATTCAGCCGAACAGCACGGTGCGCTGATCTCGCGGCCGGCGCTGGGACTGCATCCGCTGCGTTTCTGCCGCGGGCTTGCGCTGGCGGCGAGCCTGCGCGGTGCGAAGCTGCACTCCGCCAGCGAGGTGCTGGACTGGTCGAGGTCGGCGGACGGCGGTCACAGGCTGCAGACAGCGGGCGGCACGCTGCGAGCATCGAAAGTACTGTTTGCGACCAACGGGTTCATGCCCGAGCAACTCAGAGCCGAGTTCCATGGCCGCACGTTGCCGGTCGTCAGCGCCATCGTCGTGACACGCCCCCTGACCGATGACGAGCGGCTGGACGAAGGCTGGCACACCGAGCACCCGGCGATAAATTCCCGACACCTGCTCAACTACTTTCGGCTGCTCCCGGACAATCGATTCCTGTTCGGCGCGCGGGGCCACACCCGCGGCACTCGCGAAGGCGAAAGGGCGACCTACCGGAGGATCATCGACACGTTCCGACGGCTTTGGCCCGGATGGGCGCATGTCGATATCGAGTACCGCTGGCACGGGTTGATATGTTTTACGGCATCGTTACGGCCGGGTATCGGAAGGCTTACGGACGATCCGTATACCTATTTCGGTTTCGGCTACCACGGCAACGGCGTCAATACGGCTACCTGGGCCGGCAAGCAGTTGGCGGACTGGATGGCTCGGGGCGCGGCCCCGGACGACCTGCCGCGGCTCGCCAGAGAACTGCCCGGGCGTTATCCGGTGCCGGGCCTGCGTCGCGCATACCTGCGCACGGGGCTCGCCGTGGCGAACTGGCTCGACAGCTTCTGATCAGAGGAAGTTGAAAACGAAACCGAGGCTGACCACGGGCCAGGCCTTGTAGTCGCTGAGTTCGTCCTCGAGTTCGGCACGTTCGGCGTCGAGCGAGGCTTCAAACGTGGGATCGCCTGCCAGCAGGCCGTCGGTCGCCATCGACAGCTGCGGAGATCCTTGCCACAGCACGCCGAAGTCGAGGTTCATGCCGACCTTGCCGAAGACGGTGAAGTCGAAGCCCACGCCGAAATAGGGCGAGGTGCTGTCGAATGCCGCGCTGGCGGTCAGCGTCCCAACGGCATCGGCGGGGTATGGATCGCCACCGATAATGATTATGGCGCCATTGTCGCCGCTCACCGCGTTGAACTCGTTGCCGTTCGAGTACAGACCCCCCGTAAGGCGGAATGGGCTCAGCGGGAAGCGGAGGTTGCCCGTGACGTAGTAATTGTCGAGATTGATCTCGGCGTCGTAATTGACGCCGCCGTAGATGCCGCTGTCGCTGTAGTCGTACTGGTTGGCACCGACTCGGAGGTCGATGTAAGGCAGTGGCCGCCAGGTGCCTTCGACACCGATGCCGAGACCCCGAAATTGTGGTCGGCAACGGCGGTGCCTGCCGCCGCGAACGCCACCAGCAGCGCGCACAGCCTGAGCGCAAAAGTCTTCATCATTGCTATCCTTTTACCCGAGCGAATTGTCGATACCCAGCCTAGACAGGGATCACGGAGGCTTCCGTGCGGCGCATCACAAGCTGCCGGGCCCGGGTGTTCCGGACTATGTTAAAAACCGCATGAAACTGACGGATTCTCGAGGCGCAGGCTGGCGGAGGGAACGTTAGGGTAACAGTGCGCAGGAAGCGCAACATGTCCAGCAATGATCGATAAGGAGATTGAATCATGCGCGAACTTACAATGAGCGAAA
>WOR8_10001421_pt1 | contig 24301 bp, 21 predicted proteins | sample DeeMarSeWOR38_10_FD_19890 | JGI IMG/M metagenome (IMG submission 19890) | reverse complement strand
TGAACCGAAACTCCCAAAGCATCATAAATTTATTGCATATTTCATCAACTAACCTCAACATTTCAAGTTTCTGGTATGATTTAAATATTTACAAAGCTGCGTATTTCCAAAATTAATCAAAAACTATCTTTGCCAATTAACGGCTTTACATTGGAATTTCCAAGGACATCGGCTGCGGTTTAAGGGGGGTGTTATTTGAATTCTCAAAATCCACCTCAAAAGGTTTTGTTTAGAACAACTTATACTTTTTAGTTAGCTTCTCTAATTCCATAATATACTGATTTTTATAAATAAGACCAATTTGCTGGGTTATTTCTTCTATTACAAGTTTAATATGAGGTCTGATGTCAATACCGTTTGAATTTACACCATCGATATTTGCTTGATCAATTATGAGCACACAGTAATATGAAGTTAAAATTCTAACTTTTGAATCCCGCCTGAATAGGTAATTCCTGCCGCCAAGTGTTTCCAAAAAGAAGCAAGCATATACATATAATTGTTCAATTGATGGTCGTGCCCAAACAGATTTAGAGGTTTCATTTTTCGCAGTAAACCACAGATAAAAGGTATGCATTAAGGCCTCGATTGTATCTGACTCTTTTTCTAATATGTCTTTTATAAGAGTTATTCTTTTCTTGCCTAAAACCCGATAGAAGTAAAAAACATTTTTGAGCACGTCATTTATTGAATCCGTCTCTCTTGTAACTATTGGAGAATTCGCTACTAGGATTTCAAATATTTGCTTAAATTGTTGCAGTGCTCCGTCAGAGACTTTAGAGGATTTTAGGTATTGTTTTTGATCAAGGTATGAAAAAAATGAATTGATTCGTCTCTCAATTTCTTCAAGGCTCAAGTTTTGGGATGCTGATTCTTCAGTCCCAAAGATTTTGATAACCCTTTTTTTATAGGAGTTTCCGTCTACATTATTTAACAATGCCAGCTGACAGCTCGGAGTCTTTAACTTTAGTTTTTTAAAGTTCGCTTGGGAAAAGTTCCTGTCATTTATATGAGCGTATCCGGATCTAATTACAAATTTGTTGTTAATCAAGAAAAAAGCCCCAAGCAATGAAAGCCCGAAGAGAATTGTCACAAAGATTTTTACAAAAACCCTTTGCATTTATACAAATGTCCAACCTATTTTGCTATGTTGTTTTCCTGGAATAGTTGCTAAATGGATTATGGGTATAGAAGTTCAATTATGAACCATTTATCAGGACCAGCCTTAAAAGCCAGCGCCTCAGGTGACAGAGAATCAAGGTGTTGCAATAAGGCCTTGCGCTTGTGTGTTAAGCGTTCAAATTTTTCCTGAATATTGGCAAGCATTATATTTATTCTTCTCAACTTAGGTTTATCTAAACTGACTGCCCCGATCCAGGTTGCGATATTGGATGGCTTCGGAGATATGGTCTACCAAAATGTTTTTCTCGCCTTCTATGTCCGCAATAGTGCGGGCGATCTTCAGCACGCGATTAAATGCCCGGGCCGAAAGGCCGAGTTTATCAATGGCAGACTCCAACAAGCTCCTGGAGGCCTCATCGATGTTGCAGTGGGTTTTGATATGACGGCTGCTCATCTGGGCGTTGCAGTAGATTTTAGCCCTGGAAAAGCGCCTGGACTGGATTTCACGGGCTGCAGAAACCCGCGTGCGAATGCCTTTGGATGGCTCGGCATCGGAGTCTTTCATCAGATCTTTGTAGGGAACGGCCGGTACCTCCACATGAATGTCAATGCGGTCCAGAAGCGGTCCGGAAATCTTTGAGCGATAGCGGTGGATCTGCTGAAACGAGCAGCGGCATTCGTGCTTGGGATCGGCGAAATACCCGCAGGGACAAGGATTCATGGCGGCCACCAGCATAAAACTGGATGGATAGGTCAGGGTTGAGGAAGCGCGGGAAATCGTCACCCATAAATCTTCTAAGGGTTGGCGCAGTACTTCCAGGACATGTTTTTTAAATTCCGGAAGTTCATCTAAAAAAAGCACACCATTATGGGCCAAGCTGACTTCGCCGGGTCTGGGAATATGCCCGCCGCCGATTAAGCCGGCATCGGATATGGTGTGATGGGGTGATCGAAATGGCCGTTTGGCAATTAAGGCCTGGCCCTTTTTAAGCATACCGACGACGCTGAATATTTTCGTTGTTTCGATGGCTTCATCAAACGTAAGAGGCGGCAGAATCGTTGGTAGACGTTTGGCGAGCATGGTTTTTCCGGATCCGGGCGGGCCGATCATAATTAAATTATGTCCGCCGGCGGCTGCAATTTCCAGGGCGCGTTTGACATGTTCCTGGCCCATGACCTCGGCATAATCGACCTCAAACTGACTATCCTTTTCAAATAAGGCCGAAATGTCTGTTTGTTCAGGTACAATTTGAGTAAATCCGCGCAATAAACCGACCACCTCTGATAAGGTTTTCGCGGGCAACACCGTTATTTCCTTCACCACCGATGCTTCGCATCCATTATCGTAAGGCACGATGATCGCTGAATAACCGGCCGCCCTGGCAGCTAGGGCCATGGGAAGAGATCCTTTGACGGGCTTAATGCGACCGTCCAGGGAGAGTTCACCTAAGATGAGATACTGCGAAATGATTGGCTGGGGTACAATTCCGGTTGCGGTTAATATGCCCAGGGCAATGGGCAGATCAAATCCAGTGCCTTCCTTTTTGATGTCGGCGGGAGCCAGATTCACCGTGATTCTGTCATCTGGAAACCGATAGCCCGAATTGTTGATTGCCGATTTTACCCGCTCCTTGCTCTCTTTGACCGATGCTTCGGGTAGTCCGACAGTGGTAAACGTCGGAAGGCCCGAGGTGATATCCACCTCCACTTCCACTTGATAGGCATCTATCCCCAGTACAGCACTGCTCAGTACTTTGGCGAGCAATTGATTTCCTTTAATCGGTCAGCCGGATGGCCAGTTACTAAGAGGTTCATTAAAATACTCGACACTGATTAAAAACCAGGTGTCATTTTACCCGATCGGTGTTGGTTGTCCAATTTGTAAAGCATCCAAATCTTGAAACCCAGACGCTTTGAAGATCCAGTTTGATGATATGGATGCGCAAAACTGTATAGCAGATCGATAATTGGACGACAATATTTTTATATTGACATTTGTTTAAAATTTCTTCTAATAATTGTTTACAATGCCCGTATCCATCATACAACGAACGGTTGGCCGAGCCATTAATTGTTCGGGCGTCGGCCTTCATTCGGGTAAAGCCGTTAATTTAATCATTAAGCCGGCGCCCATCAATTATGGAATTAAATTTGTTCGAACAGATCTACCTCACCAACCGATAATCCCTGCCCGGTTCAATTGCGTTGTGGATACCAGTTTGGCAATCGTTCTTGGTTCTGAAGGCGCTATTGTTTCGACAGTTGAGCATCTAATGGCGTGTTTGGCCGGATTGTCGATCGACAATGTTAGCATCGAGCTTGATGCCTACGAAGTTCCTGCAATGGACGGCAGTGCCGCTCCATTTGCACAATTGATATTGGAAGCCGGCATAAAGCAACAGGATGCAAAGCGGCATTTTTTTGTGATAAAAAAGCCCATTGAGCTTGAGCGAGATGAAAAATTTGTCGGTGCCTATCCGGATTCAACCTTTAGGATAAGCTGCAATATCGAATTTGATCATCCGCTCATCCAGAAACAATCCTATTCCATCGAGGTTCTTGATCATGTTTTCGAATGTGAAGTTTCCAAGGCCCGAACATTTTGTTTTCTGGAAGAAGTTGAATATATGAAACGACATGGTTTGGCACGTGGCGGTTCCTTGGACAACGCCATCGTGATGGATAAAACCAAAATATTAAATGATGGTGGGCTGCGCTATGAAAATGAATTTGTGCGCCACAAACTTCTGGATTGCATTGGCGATTTTTCACTTCTTGGCATGCCAATTCTAGCTCATATCATCGTTTCCAAATCCGGTCATGCCCTCAATCATGCCTTTCTCGAAAAATTCTTTATCCAAAGGGAATCATGGAAAACCCAAACCCTCTCTGCCGATGATGACTTTTCCTCTAATCAGGCAAAATCACTTGCTATTTAAGCCGGTTTTAGATATTAAAGATAAGATTAGACAAGAATTGATCCGATGTTTTGAATATGACAATCGGGCAGTTGCTTGTTTTTGATTATTCGTTATTTAGATTTCAAGCGCCGGCACCGGCAACTGAAAACCGATTCGCCTGTTACAGTTCATGGTTTCTTGTAAACATATGACATTGTTCACGAAGCGGAAAATATTAGCTTTCATTATGTGTTTCCTTTTGACAACCCAAGGCTCTGGTTTTGCAGAGGATGCTAGACTGACCAATATTACCGTCTCCAACACGCGCGATGACCTGTTATTGTACTTGAATGTTGAGGGCGCCTTTAGAGAGGAAATGAAAAAGGCAATTTTGAATGGTGTGCCTGCTACATTTTCTTTTTTTGCGAGTTTGAACCGCGTCCGAAATTTTTGGTTTGACGGAAAAATCGCCGATATCGAGGTCACTCACACCATTAATTATGATAATCTTAAAAAAGAGTTTTCCATTCATCGATCCTGGGATAGTAATAGCAACAATAAGGTTACCAAATCATTTGAAGAAGCCCAGAGGCTGATGACCGAAATCAACAGTTTAAAAATAATTCCCTTAAATAGACTTGAAAAAGGCAGACAGTATCAACTGCGCGTTAAGGCCGAGTTCAGCAAAAAGACCCTTCCTTTATATCTGCATTACGTCTTGTTTTTCATGTCTCTTTGGGATTTTGAAACGGATTGGTATACGATAGATTTTATTTACTAAATTGGTTGTAAATTTCACAAATTAGAAGTTCGACAATCTTTAACAAAGGGATATTTTAAAACTCCCTATTAGCGCAAAGCCGACGAAATAATGACCCCGCCGTAATAGCTATGTTCAAATCAAACGTCAGAAAGAATAGAACACCCCTTTCACCAGAGGACCTGCGAAGACGCAAGCGTGAGATATTGCTCATTTTTTTCATCATCGTCGTAGTTGTTCTCCTCACCTTTGTTGAAAGCCGCATCATTCGTTTTGGTGCTGATATTCCTGTTTCAAACACCATCTTGATGTTTATTTTAATCAACATTAATTTGCTTTTGCTTATTTTGTTGATTTATCTTGTCTTCAGAAATGTGGTCAAACTCCTATATGATCGAAAGCGCAAAGTGCTGGGGGCTAAACTACGCACCAGATTAGTTATTGCCTTTATGGCCTTTAGCCTTTTACCAACCATTGTTTTGTTTTTCTTCTCCATTGGTTTCATCACCACCAGTATTGAATTTTGGTTTAACGTTCCCGTCGAACAAGCCCTTGAGAATTCTTTGCAGGTTGGTGGCAGTGTGTATAGTCGCATAGAAGCGAATAATCAATTTTTTCTTGAACGCATAGCTTACCAAATCGTAACCAAGAAACTGGCTGATTCTCCAGAGCGTAAAGCACTTTCTCAATATATTCAGGTTGTCCAAAGAGAATTTAATCTAGATGCTGTTGAGGTATATGCTGCAAATTCCGAGCGCATAACGTTTGCCTTAAGCCCCGAGCTTGAAAACGAATATTTCGGTGTGATTACCGATGAAAATCTTCGCAATAACCTGCCGGAAAACGGCGTCCGATCAATTTCCCAGAATGTTCCTTCCGGAGAGTTTATCAAAACCATCGCAACCGTCCCATTCGGTGTTCTGCCTGAGGATGCGAAAGGCTTTGTTGTCGCGACCAATATGATTCCCTCGGACATTTCGGAAAAAATGCGGTCCATCAACAGGGGTTTTGCCGAATACCAACAGATAAAAATGCTGAAAAAGCCGATTAAGATCACCTACTACATCAACTTATCCATTGTGGCATTGTTGGTATTGTTTTGTGCTATATGGTTCGGCTTTTATTTAGCCAAAACCATCAGCATACCGATCAAGGAACTGGCCGAAGGAACCCGAAAGGTTGCAGAGGGTGATTTAAGCTTTAGCATCCGTTCAGTCGCCGATGATGAGATCGGAAGCTTGGTGGCATCTTTTAACAAAATGACAAAGGATCTTAAAAGCAGTAGAGAACAGTTAGAACTATCTGCCCGGATGCTGCAACAGCAAAATATTGAAATTGAAGAAAAACGCCAGCACCTTGAAATTGTATTAAAGAGTGTTTCTGCAGGCGTTGTGACCTTCAACGCCGATGGTTTGATATCAACGATGAACAAGTCGGCCGAAAAGATGCTCAATCTCAAGGCGGAGCAAATACTGAACAAAAGCTATCAGGGGCTGTTACACGGCGCCCATTTGGAACTTGCCAATGAAATTATGGAAAATCTGAGACTTTCGCGCGGCAATACGATTGAATTGCCACTCAAGCTGGTTATTGAAGGGCGGCCTAGAAGTTTTCTGGTCTCTGCCAATGCACTTAAAGACGATGCGGGTCGTAACCTCGGGATTCTCATCGTTTTCGATGACTTAACCGAGTTGGAAAAAGGCCAACGGATGGCGGCCTGGCGGGAAGTGGCCCGCAGAATCGCACACGAGGTGAAAAATCCGTTAACCCCGATAACGCTTTCGGCTCAGCGCCTGAGACGAAAATACGCGGATCACTTAAATGATCAGGTTTTTGAAGAATGCACCCAGACAATAATTGATCATGTCCGTTTAATTCGAAATCTGGTCAACGAATTTTCATCATTCGCCAGATTTCCAAGCGCCAATCCGAAACCCTGCGCGTTGCTGCCCATCATTGATGAAACCGTAGCACTTTATAAAGAAGGGCATCCAGATATTAATTTTAAACTCAGCAATTCCGGCGATATCCCATTTATAAACCTTGATCGTCAGCAGATCAAACAGGCCCTCATCAATCTCATTGATAACGCAATTGGTGCGATTAAAGAAAACGGCAATATTAGCATATCCGTTTCCCATGATCCTATTTTAAAGCGCGTTCGGATGGAGGTTGCCGATGATGGCATCGGAATTGCGGACGAAGATAAGACGCGCCTGTTTGAGCCCCATTTTTCCACCAAAAAAGCCGGGATGGGCTTAGGCCTTACCATTGTGAATACCATTATTGCAGATCATAATGGAATGATAACCGTACAGGACAATATGCCCCGCGGTGCAAAATTCGTCATTGAGCTGCCCGAATAGGATTCGTCACGAGCATAAAATACGACATCCAACGGGAGAAAGATTAAATGCCAGTAACCAGAAGTAATCTACAGAGGAGCACAAATGTTCCCATCGGTTTTAATTGTAGATGACGAGCCATCCATACTTCAATCCTTAAGCGGTCTTTTATCCGATGAAGGCTTTGATGTTGCAACTGCCGCTAACGGCTATGAGGCTTTGAAAGTCATTGATGCCGAGTCACCGGACCTTGTTTTGCTTGATATCTGGATGCCGGGCCTTGATGGTATCGAAACCTTAAAAGAGATTAAAAAAGATAATCCCCACATCCAAGTCATCATTATCACCGGACACGGAACCATCGAAACCGCAGTGAGAGCCACCAAGCTTGGAGCATTTGACCTCATCGAAAAGCCGCTTTCAATCGACAAGATCATTGTCGCGATTAACAACGCCCTGAATTTCAGGCGACTGGAAGAAGAAAACAAGTATCTTCGGGAAAAAACTCTGGAAAAAAACTCCATCAATGGAGAAAGCCCCAAGACGAAAGAATTAAAACGAGAAATTGCCGCAGCTGCCCCAACCGACAGCTACATTTTGATTACGGGAGAAAATGGTACCGGAAAAGAGCTGGTCGCACGAACAATTCATCAATTGAGTCCCCGAGCCGATCAACCGCTTATTGATGTTTATTGTGCCGTCATTCCGGATGAACTGATCGAAAGTGAGCTGTTTGGTCATGAAAAGGGCGCTTTGTCGGGTGCTCTAACGAAGAAAATCGGAAAGTTCGAATTGGCCAGCAATGGTACCATTTTTCTGGATGAAATCGGGGACATGAGCTTAATGACGCAGGCGAAAATACTGCGCGTATTGCAGGAGCAACAAATTCAGCGCGTCGGAGGAAGTCGGACCATCAGCGTTAATGTAAGGGTGATTGCAGCAAGTAACAAAAATCTTGAACTGCAAATTGAGAAAGGTAACTTCAGAGAGGATCTTTATTACCGCTTGAATGTTATCCCCATCGAAGTCCCTCCCTTACGGCAGCGTATTGAAGATGTACCTGTGTTGGTAGAAACATTCCTCAATGAATTTGCAAACCAGAACCGGAGCAAACCAAAAACCATAACCCAGGCCGCCATTGATATGCTATGCAGTTATTCTTGGCCGGGAAATGTCAGGGAGCTGAAGAATCTTATCGAGCGCCTGGTGATTATGGTGGATAAGCCTGTACTTGATCGAGATGATATACCGGCCTCGTACAATCTGGCAATATGTAAAGCTACAGGAACCATTGACACCGAGTTTCTGCAAATTGAAAAATTGAAGGAAGCGCGCAAGGCATTTGAAAAAGAATATATACAAAGAAAACTGATTGAGAATAGAAATAATATTACCAAAACGGCTAAATCCATAGGCGTCGGGCGCAGTTATTTGCACAAGAAGATCAGGAGCCTGCAGTAATTTGCTACTATAAGTGGTTATTTTTCGGGCAGAAATAATTTAAGTTGTCTAAATTGAGGATAATTGGAGGCGAGTTAAAAGGTCGCAAGTTAATATCGGTTCCTGGGACCGATATCCGACCGACTGCCGATCGAATCCGCGAATCGATTTTTAATATTTTGGCTGGCCGTGTTGGCGGAGCGGTCGTATTGGATTTATTCGCGGGAACCGGCGCATTGGGTATCGAGGCATTAAGCCGGGGAGCTGAAAGCGCTTTTTTTATCGAGATAAATAAGCGCGCGCTTTCAGTTTTAAAACGAAATATCAACACCTGTTCGGTTGGAAACAAAGTAACCATTATTCAATGGAATATATTGGAAAATTTAACCTGCATACAATCGATGCGTCCCGCATTTAATCTAGTCTTTATGGATCCGCCCTACAATAAGCACCTGATCGGGCCATCCCTGTCAAATCTTCACGACAGTGGCTGTTTGGAATCCGGCGCCTGTGTTACAATTGAGCATTCCCATTTGGAGCCGATTGCCGAAGGCCCTTTGCCGTTTAACGTATTCGACCAACGACGATACGCAAAAACCCTTGTTTCCTTTTTAAATTATATGCTATGAGGTTGCGCGAAGCAACCTCTGCTGATTTGATACAATCACTTTTCCATATGGTTAATGTGTGAAATGACGCGCAGAAGAGTAATCAGAAAAAGGATGAATTAGACGATGAAGAGAATTGCCATTTATCCCGGCTCTTTTGATCCTGTTACCAACGGTCATTTGGACATTGTTGAAAGAGGACTGAAAATTTTTGATAAAATTATTGTCGCCATCTTGTACAATCCAGGCAAAGAAGGACTTTTTACCGTCGGAGAACGGATTGAAATGCTGAAGGCCAGCCTGAAAAGATTTCCCAATGTTGAAATCGACACATTTGACGGTCTTCTGGTGGAATATGCGAAGAAACGAAAAGCACAATGCATACTTCGCGGCTTGCGCGCCTTGTCGGATTTTGAATATGAGTTTCAGATGGCGCTTATGAACCGCAAACTCAATCGAGATGTTCAGACGGTTTTTCTGATGACCGGTATGCGATGGATCTACACCAGCTCATCGATAATCAAAGAGGCTGCTCAATTTGGCGGTAAAATTAATGGGATGGTACCCCCGCTGGTTCAAAGAAAGATAAAAGAAAAGTTCGCTCGAGTTTCTACCCCGGCCAAGCAGAAATCTGAAAGGAAAAAAGATTAAGAAGATCACTTTGGCTGTCAGTTATAAATTTTGATCAAACCTTTTTCTTCGACAGTGCCTCAATTGCCATCACCGCAATAAATCCCATTACAGCTAGAAAAACCGCAAAAAAGACTTCCCCATCGACGGTATCCGGTAAGATATTGCGCCCCCACAGAACATGGGTCTTACCTCTAATTATCCGAGTTTCAAGTACTTCTTTCCAAGGCCAAATTTTTTGGATGGATCCGGTCATCAGACCGGTTAGAAATGCGATGGTCATGTTATGAAATCTTAGCAGAAAATAATTCAGAACTCTGGAAAATCCTAACAACCCGATCCCACAGCCGGCACCGAAAACCACTATAATGAGAAAGTTTTGGGCTAAAAACGGATTTTTCAATGTTGCCGTGATGAACTCATATTTGCCTAAAATCAACAGGATAAAGGCACCACTGATCCCCGGTAAAATCATCGCACAGATGGCGATTATGCCACACAGGAAAATAAACCACAATTCTTCAGGGGTGGCTACCGGTATCAGGTTGACAAGGATGGTGGCTGCTGCCGTACCTGCAATAAAATTTATACCCGCGCTGCCCCACCAATGTTTTACTTGTTTACCGACAACAAGAATAGATGCAACAATGAGTCCGAAAAAAAGACTCCAGATCTGGACGGGATGATGATACAGAAGATAGTTCATTAATCGGGCCAGGCTTACGATAGCGATGGCGATGCCGAGAAAGACCGAAATCAGGAATCGGGCGTGTATATGGGCTAAGGCGCCCTTGAGGTCAACTTTCAATAATTTTTTTAGCATTACGGAATCGATCGACCGAATCGCCTCAATCAGTTGTTCATAGATTCCGGTAATCAATGCGATCGTTCCGCCGGAAACCCCCGGGATCACATCGGCCGAACCCATGCAGATGCCTTTAAGCGATAATCCGGCGGCGCTTTTGATCGAGTTTGGTCCGGGGCTGGTTAAAAATGCATCTTTCCATGTCATATTATTTTCTCTAGTCACGATTCACGCCAGCCGTGTTTTCCCACCAGTTTAACAAATCTGCAGCCTCCCAGATTGGTTTGATGAACTCCGCTGCGGTCCTTGGTAATTTTTATCAGATCTTGTGAGTGCTGATTTCCGACCGGTACCACCAGACGCCCACCTTCGGTAAGCTGATTAATCAACAATTCGGGAATAATTGGTGCGCCTGCAGTAACAATGATGGCATCAAATGGGCTTTGATCTTCCCATCCCACGGTTCCGTCGGCGCAACGCATGACAATGTTGTGGTATTTCAACTTATCTAAAAGCTTGCGCGCCTGCAGGTACAATGCTCGTATTCTTTCCACGGTGTAAACGCGATAGGCAATCTCCGCTAAAATAGCTGCCTGATATCCTGATCCGGTTCCGATTTCAAGTACCCGATCGTCTTTTCCAAGCTCTAAGGCCTGGGTCATTTCGGCCACGATAAAGGGTTGCGAGATGGTTTGTTGTTCCCCAATGGGCAGGGGAAAATCGCCATAGGCCTGATCCCTTAAGGCTTCGCTGACAAAAAGATGACGTGGAACGCTGCGCAGGGCTGCAAGTACACTTGGATCAGTGATGCCTCGGGATTCAATCTGCTGGTGCACCATCTCATTGCGCTGGCGTTCGTATTTTAGGGACTCATTTTTCATAACAGTTTTTTCTACCAAATCAAAGGGGTTTCGGTCAAGAATCTAGATGTAAACATGTTTTTGCAATCACAACATGAAAAATCACCGGACCTAAGGTGTTGGCGATAAGAGAAAAAGCAAATTTGTGTCTGGCTCTAAAAAGTAATTGATTTTTTATAAAATATTACCATAATGAGAAAATTAAAACATGACTCAAGAATCTTAAGGCGCTGAAATGGATCACACCAGGCATCTGATTATATCTGTTGTGTTGTCGACGCTCATCATTATTATCGGTACGGTCGGGTACATGCTCATAGAGAACTGGGGGATATTGGATGCACTTTACATGACGATTATAACCATTTCCACGGTTGGATATCGTGAAGTGCATGATGTCGGTGCTGTGGGGCGTATTTTCTCCATTTTTCTTATATTTTCCGGTGTTGGTTTCACACTGTATGTTGCTGCCGCCGTTGTGCAGTTTATGGTCGAAGGGCGAATCAGAGTCATTATGGGGAGGAGAAGATTGGATAGACAAATAGATCGATTAAAAAATCATTATATCGTTTGTGGATACGGACGCATCGGTCGGGTTTTATGCCGCAATCTGAGACGAAAACCGCTGGATGTGATAGTTGTCGAAAAGAATCCGGAGCTGATTCCGGTGATGGATCAAGATGGTATACTTTATGTTAACGGTGAGGCGACTGAAGACGCCAACCTGATCAAGGCCGGAATTGAGCGTGCCAAAGTTCTGGTTGCAGCCCTAGGCACGGATACGGACAATGTTTTTTTGGTGTTAACCGCCAGGCAGCTTGCCCCGGAGCTTACCATCATCGCCCGCGCAAGTCAGGAAAAATCAGAGAGCAAATTGAAGGCGGCCGGCGCCGATACGGTGGAGTCGCCATATGAAATGGGGGCGGTGAGTATGGCCCATCGGATTATTCGACCCACAGTGACGTCCTTTCTGGATCTTGCCTTTGCGCATACCCGAAAAGATATTCAGATGGAGGAAATTCCCGTCGATGAATCTTCCGAGTTGATCAATGTGATGTTAAAAGATTCCGGCATCCGCCAAAATTATAATCTTATTATCATCGCTATTAAAAAACCGGATGGCAGCATGCTGTTTAATCCATCATTTGAAGCCGTCATCAAGCCGGATGATACTATGATTGCAGTGGGAGAGGTTGATAATCTTCAAAAGCTTGAACAAATATTGAATCCCCCGAAAGGGAGGCCATGAAAAATAGACCTAGATAACTGGCGAGATCATTGAACCTTCTGGGGTTGTCACAAATTGAACGTTTTTTTAAATTTTATAAATAATTCGTTTATCGGTTATGATTATATCAACATGCTTGTCGTGGGATTCGAGTGGAACCTGTTGAACGATTTGCTCTTCAAGGGCTAGCGCGACCTTGCGGGTGGTTATCGCTAAATCGGGAATCAGCCTGTCGTAATATCCTTCACCGGAGCCGATCCGTCCGCCTTTCTCATCCAACGCGATTGCTGGAATTATCGCAATATCAACCCGATCAATAGGTACTGTTTTGCAGCGGGTTGGGTCTGGCTCAAGAATTCCTCTCGGGCCGACAACCAGATCTTTGCCAAGATCCTCGACTTTCATCAGCTGCATTTCAAATGTTTCGGTATTAAATGCCGGCAACACAACAATCTTGTTGTAGACGTAACCGCGGGCTAAGATATCTCCAGTGGCGACTTCGTGATTGCTGTTGACGTAGAGTAGTGCAACTTTTGCTTCTAAAAAATTGGCAAACTCAAAAAGCTTTTTTTCGATGGCTTTGGTTTTTTCAGCAATGTCTTTATTTGAAAGTTCAGCTAAGGTTTTTGCAATATCGCTGCGAATTTGATTTTTCGCAATCTGAATTTCGTCCATGTAACGTCTCCCTAGCAAAAATTTTAAGGATCTAGCATTCAACAAAGAAGATGGAACTTAATCCCGATCAATAATCATTGACTAAACAGCTGCTGCGTGTTAACTCCGGCAGTACTTTAGTTTCCCGGTTTTTTCGGTAAAATTTAAGCAGGGTTAACTATAAATATATAATATAAATACGATTATGCTTGAAATCAAGTTCATCAGAAAGAATTTGCCTCAAGTTCAAAAAGCCTTGGACGCTCGCGGTCAAACGGCCGACTTAGAGACGTTTAAAAAATGTGATGAAGAGCGCCGGCAGACTCTGCAGGAAATAGAAACACTCAGACACCGGCGCAATGTGGTCTCGGATCAGATTGCGGAGATGATAAAAGCCAGTGAAAATGCAGACGCCCTGGTGGCCGAGATGCGAGAGGTCTCATCGAAAATAAAAGGGCTAGACAAAAGTCTCGCATTCAATCAGGAACAACTTGATAAAATTCTTTTAAGACTGCCGAACTTGGCGCATTCATCCGTTCCAATCGGAAAGGATAGCTCAGAAAATCCGATTATTAAAACCGTTGGAGAGATACCCGAATTTAGCTTTGACCCCAAACCGCATTGGGATTTAGGCCATATTCTTGGGATACTTGATTTTGACAGAGCGGCCAAGATTACCGGTGCGCGGTTTCCACTATATTTCGGATCAGGTGCAAAGTTAGAGCGGGCGTTGATTAACTTTATGCTTGATGTCCATACCACTTCCCACGGGTATACAGAGACACTGCCGCCGTTTATTGTCAATCGGCAGGCCATGACCCACACCGGTCAATTACCGAAATTCGAGGAAGATCTCTTTAAGCTTTCAGGCTGGGATTATTTTTTAATCCCCACGGCCGAGGTTCCGGTGACCAATATTCATCAGGGTGAAATCCTGCATGAAGACATGCTGCCGATTTACTACACAGCATATACCCCGTGTTTTCGTTCCGAAGCAGGTTCGTATGGAAAGGATACGCGCGGGTTAATTCGACAACACCAATTCAACAAAGTCGAACTCGTCAAATTCACCACGCCTGAAACATCCTATGATGAACTTGAGACGCTCTTGAAGGATGCCGAGACCATTTTAAAACAGCTGCAACTTCCCTATCAGGTGGTGGAGCTATGCACCGGAGATTTGGGATTTTCGGCTGCGAAAACTTACGATATTGAGGTCTGGATGCCGGCCCAAGGCGTATACCGGGAGATTTCATCGTGCAGCAATTTTGAAGATTTCCAAGCGCGACGAGCCAATATCCGATTTAAACGAAAAGGCAAAAAGGGTACTGAACTTGTCCATACTTTAAACGGATCCGGGCTTGCAGTGGGTCGGACCTTGGCGGCGCTGCTTGAAAATTTTCAGCAGCCCGACGGCTCGGTAGTTGTCCCCGAAGTGCTGAGGTCCTATTTAGGGGGAATGCAAAGAATCGAAGCGTGAAACCCAGTGATTTTCCAAAAAAGATTCGCAACTATCTGATGCCAAGCCATGAGGGCCGGCTAATTTATCGTTGCCTTGGCTGCGGCCGGGAATTTGGCATTGATAAACTACTGTATGTGTGCCCGGAATGTGGTCAAGTCTTTCTTATTTACGATCTCAATGTTGACCACCTGAAAAACGTTCCGGCTGAGATCTGGCAGCGCATATTTGACTATCGCAAGATGCTCAATGAGCCCGCCTTAAAAGGCATCTATCGCTATCACGAATTTATTGGCCCGGTGATCCCGCTTAAGGCCATTGTCTATCTGGGCGAGGGGCATACGCCCATGGTTGAAGCCAATGCCTCGTTGCAGGAACAGGTGGGGATCCGGTTTTATTTTAAAAACGATGGGCAAAATCCCAGCGCTTCGTTCAAAGACCGGGGCATGGCCAGCGCCTTAAGTTTTATCCAATACATGGTTCAAAGCGGAAAGGCGTCGGAGGTTTTGGCCATCTGCGCCTCCACCGGTGATACCTCGGCTGCAGCAGCGCTTTATGCTTCTTATTTACCAGCACACATCAAATCGGCCGTGCTGCTGCCGCACAAAAAAGTAACACCCCAGCAGCTGTCCCAGCCGCTCGGAAGTGGCGCCACCGTTTTTGAGATTCCCGGTGTCTTTGATGACTGCATGAAAGTGGTGGAAGCGCTGTCCGAAAAATATGATGTGGCCCTTTTAAACTCTAAGAATGCGTGGCGTATATTAGGGCAGCAGTCTTATTCCTATGAGATCGCCCAGGATTTCGAATATGACCTCGCCAATACGGTTGTCGTGGTGCCGATTGGAAATGCCGGTAATATTACGGCGGTGCTGAGCGGTTTCTTAAAGTTTTATGAAGTCGGCATTATAAGATCATTGCCGAAGATTTTAGGTGTTCAGTCCGAACATGCCAATCCCGTATATCGCTATTATCTGGAACCCGATGCGACCAAACGCAAATTCGAGCCGGTGACCGTCAGATCCAGTGTGGCTCAGGCCGCCATGATCGGCAACCCGGTTTCGATGCCGAGAGTGATTCATCTGGTGGAGCATTACAATCAACTGGCCGGCAAACAAAGCGTCTTTTTTATCGAGGTCACAGAACAGGCCATCATGGACTGGGAGATTACGGCCAATCGCAACGGGCATATTGCCTGCACCCATGGCGGCGAATCTTTAGCCGGGTTGGTGGCAGCCACTAAGCAAGGCATTATTGAAAGCAACGAGGTGGCGGTGATCGATTCGACCGCCCATGCCCTCAAATTTTCCGGCTTCCAGGAAATGTACTTTGGACAGGGATTTCCACGTGAGTTCAACATCAATCCGGACCCGGAACTGATCAATGCACCGGTGTATATCCGCCCAAAAGATCTTGCAAAAGTACCGGCCCCCGGAAAACCACTCAACGGCGACAATTATAAGCGATTTGTCGATCGTACGGCTCAAGAGATTGCCACTGTTTTAGGTTTGAAAAAAAGGATGTAAAGGCTCGGTCGGATTGTCCTTTTGAAAAAAGATACGCTCGTGATTGGAATATATATCCTAAAATTTGTTATTTTAGTGTAGTATAATTGAGCCGATCGTTTTAGAATCTGAGATTTTGATGATAACTCTACAAAATTTAAGACCATCAAAATTCAAGAAAAAGAGGTGCTCTAGCATGAATATCCATCGTTTTTTTGGTCTATGGTGTATCTTTTTGGTTCTCGTATTGGCAGCGTGTGCATCAGCGAACTCAGAACAGAGGAAAAAAGAAGCCGAAGCTTCAAGAAATCTGGGCGAAGCTTATTTGAACGAACGAAAATATACACTGGCATTGAAGAATTTGTTAAAAGCTGAAGCGCTGAATCCTGATGATCCTTACCTTCAAAATGATTTGGGGCTTGTTTACATGCACAAAGGAAAATACGACCAGGCGATTCGCCACTTCAAAAAGGCCTTAGACCTAAAGCCCGATTATGGCCCGGCGATGAACAATTTGGGCAATGCCTACTTTGCTCAGAAGCGATGGGATTCGGCCATTGAGTATTATACGAAGGCAACGGATAATGTGCTTTATGCGACCCCCCATTATCCACAGTCGAACTTGGGAGGGGTCTATTATGAGAAAAAAGATTACAAACGCTCAGAGCAATACTATCTTAAAGCACTTGACATAAAACCCGACTTCGTTGTCGCTTTGAGAGGAATTGCTCGCACCTACCTTGCTCAGGGCCGGGTTCAAGAAGCGATTGTCAAGCTGGAAAAAGCCCTAACAATTGCGCCGGATCAACCCTTACTCTATCACGATATAGGCAAGGCTTACCAATTAGCAGGCGATTATAACAGCGCGCGCCACGCCTATGAGAAAGTTATCGAGCTTGCACCAGGCAGTCCGGTAGCCGATGAGGCGCAACTGGCCCTCCAAAAGTTAAAATAAAAAAATTGCGAATGGCTAAAGCGGATCCGAAACATCAGGACCGGCAGCATGCGCAATTTTTTTATCAAAAAACGCCGAAACTAAGCTGCTACATTCTCTTCTGTTCGAGCTTGACAATTTGAGGTGTGATAAAGATTAACAGTTCGTTTTTATCGTCATCTCGGATTTGGCCTTTAAACAGCCAGCCCAAAACCGGCAGCTTGCCTAATCCGGGGATGCGATCCTCAGATCGAACTTTGGTTGATTTGAGAATACCTCCGATCACCACCGTGTCACCGTCGTCCATCAAAATCTCGGTTTGCGCCTCATTCGTTGACAAGGCAGGTCCGATGTCGGTCTCCTGGAAGACTTCATTTTTGGTGACAAATATGGTCAAGGAAATCCGGTCATCCGGGGTCACACTGGGGGTAACTTCCAGCAACAAATCCACATCCTTAAATCGTACCGTGGCATTGCCGGAAGAGTCCCGCTCCTGGTACGGCACCTCAAAGCCTTGTTTAATTTTGGCCTTTTTGTTGTCCAAGGTGACAATTTTGGGAGCAGACAGGATGTTCGTGTATCCCTCTATTTCACTGGCTTCAAGGCGGGCGTCTATGATGGTAAACGACGTTCCGCTCAGTTTGAAAAAGTTGAATCCCAGCGCCGCTGTGGGGTCAACTGCCGGCAGATTTTCAGCTTGAAAACTGGTGGGACCAATATCCCAAGAACCCAAAGAAAATTGACCCAGCGTGACTTCACCCCAATCGAAACCAAGCGTTCTCGAGAAATTGGTATTGGCTTCAACAATTCTGGCCTCTATGATGACCTGTGGGGTTACCTGATCGATTTTATGGACAATTTCCTTGGCCTGATTTATCTTTGCCACCGTGTCGGTTATGATAAGCTGATTGTTACGCACATCCACACTGGCTTTGCCGCGATTTTCGCTGAGAATAACCTGCACATGGGGCAAAATCTCGCTTTGGGCATTGGAATAATTAATCGGAATATATTCGGTAAACAGTGGTTCAAGCGCTTCCTGTTGTTTTATAGCCTGTTGTTCGGCTTTCAGTTTCGCTTGTCTGAGTTTTTCTTCTTGAGCCAGGCTGGTCAATGTAGCGATACGGATAATATCGCCTTCCATGGTCATGCCTAGCTGATTCATTTTCAGCACCAGGTCAAGCACCTGGTCCCAGGGGACCGGCTTTTCTAGTGTAAGGGTTACCTTTCCGGTTACGTTTTTGTCGATGGCAAAATTCTTTCCACTGATCTCCCTTAAAATCCGGAAGACGTTTTTGATGTCGGTATCGTAAAAATCAAGCGCAATTTTTTCGCCCGTGTATCTCTTTTCGGGTTTGGCTTCCGCCAGACGCTCTTCAAGAGATTTTTCCGCTACGGGCATTGTTTCCTTTTTTTCTTCTATTTCTTTTATTTCTTTCTTTTCTTTGATTGCGACCGGTTTTTCTTCTATTTCTTTCTTTTCTTTGATTGCTGGCGGCACCTTTGCTTTTTCAGCTTTCTTTTTGGGTTCGACATCAGCCTCGGCCAGAACTTTCTTCCATGCCGGAAGGTCGGCGTCCTCATAGGGTTTGGGGGGAATTTTTGAGGCTGTGAAATTCACCCGGATAAGATTATCTTTTTGTTCAACAAAATAGGGAACCGCTTCACGCAGTTCTATCGTGAATATCGATTCGTTTTTCATGGCCGGTGTTTGAATCGGCGTTATGCGGTCAACGGCGCTTTCAAAACGGGTGGTAATCAGCGCACGTTTGCGGTATTCTGGTAAATTGGTATTAAGCAGTTTAAGTTGCAGCCTTCTTTCAGCTATTTTTTTGATTTCGTATTTTACTGGCCGGGTGGTTCCGATGATAATTGCCGATTTTCCAGTCTCTTCGCTGCTAAAATCGATGCGATTGACCCAGGCAGGTTTGTCGTAGTTTTTTTCTTTAATTTTCTTTTTGACTTCAGGTTCTTTCTTTTCTGTAGCCAGCGGTTTTATTTCTTTCGCAACAGGTTCTTTCTTTTCTGTTGCGACCGGTTTTGGAGTTTGTGCAATCACAGGTGTTTGGTCTTTTTTGTCCGCTTTTGATGGTATTTTACCCACATGAATCAGCAGTCCCTTGTCAATTGGTGTCGTCGAGAATTTGGATAAATAGGCTTTGTCGGTATCCAACACCACCCTTACTTTGTCCTGATGCCCAAAATGACGGACTTGTTTTACCCATTTTGAATTAATTTTAATGCGTTGCTCTCCTTTAAATGGGCTTTTAAGTTTGAACATGTCAATGATGATTCGGGGTGGATTGTCCATGGTAAACGTTTTGTAATTTTTAATCGTCCCGTCGGCTTTGACATTAATCACCACATTTTTTTGAAGCGGGGTGGCCGCAACCGATTTTATTCGGGTGGCCGCCGGTACTTTTTCCCTCACCGATGGAGGTTGTATTTGTTGTGTCGTTGGTTTTTCTTCGCCCGGCGGTTTCTGGGTTTGAGTGGCAACGGTAGCTGTTTTGGGGAAAGAGATATGCAGTCCTGCATCGCCAGGAGCAATATCGTAAGGAACGTCTCTTTTTAAAGCGATGAAGATTCGGGAGGTCGTCGTGTTGTCGTCCTCTTTTATTTCCGTCGCCCTGATCGAGCTGATGATACCATTGCCCGGCGGTTCATAAACCGTTTCGATTTTGTCGAGGGAAGTATCCGGAAAATGAAAGAGCACACCCAATGGGAAAACTTGCTTGATGGATGTATACGTCAGCAGGTGGTTGCCTTTGACCGTGACAACGGTTGACTTGGCATCTTCACTGGTGATGATGTCCGTTATAAGTTTTTCCCCCTCGGCACCGACTTGCGCAGTTTTGTTGGAAGCACATCCGTAAAGAAGTATAATCGGACTGATGAGAAGGATGATCAGAACGGCTTTTCGACTAAATGTTGATAATTGGTTCATTATTATAATTCTCCAGGAGGCTTCGGAAGTTTTAATTCCTTATTGCGAATGGAAACATTGCCCATTACATCTTCGATCTCTTCTGCAACAATGACTTTATCTTTTTCAATGTTAACCACTCTGCCTGCATTGGTCCCTATATACGTGCCTTTTGAAATGACATATCCTTTGCCGGAAGATTCTTCGACCATGGCCCGATTTCCACTTTTAGCCAGTATAATCGCCACCAACTTTAGCTGGCTCAAATCAATTTTCTCAAGCGTTGTGCGCGGAACACGCTTTTTTCTTTTTTTCTTCATTGATTTGGCGACGATTTTTCTTTCCTTAAACAAAGGTTCAAAAGGATCAATCTTTCCTTGAGGGTTATATCTTGGCGGCTGAGCAGCGGCCGTAGTGGTTGCATCGGCGGGTACCGCAGCGGCGGCTTTTGTTTCAGCTTCCTCAGTTTTGCCGCTGGGTTTCGGTTTTTGGTCTTTGATAGGCTGTTTTGTAACTGCGATATCTGATTTGGGGCGTATGGCCGGTTTTTTTGCTTTTACCGGTTTGGGCTTAGGCTTTTGGGGGGATACGGTTTCATCCTTCTTTGCAATAAGTGGTGGAGGTGTGGCCTTCGGCTTTTGCGGCAGTTGTTTGGATTTTTGGTTTTTTGGCGTTGATTTCAACGGCCGTGGTTGAGTCTTCGGTTGGGATTTGATAGGCGTTGTGCTTTTGACTTCAGAGCTTGATGCCGGTTTCAGCGTTTTCGCAATTATCTTTTTGCGAACAACTTTGGGCTTTGCAGAGGGCTCAGATGCCTGTTCACAGCTGCATACAAAGGTGAACAAAAAGATCAATCCAGCCAAATTTCGGGTAAGAACAAGGTATTTTTTCATGATATAGTGATTAGTCGTTTCGCAGGGTATCTATTTTCTTTTTTTCTTTTTCCCTTTTGCCTTTGCTTTTGGCGGAGACTCTACAAATTTGTAAGTGACCGCGGTACACGACGTACTCAGATCGGCATCCTGTTTTCCCCGGCCCATAGATATATCTTTTACGTTAACGATCCGGGATAAGCGTGCGACCTTGTCAAAGAATACTGCCAAATCGTGATAGCCTCCCTTCACATTTATTGCGACAGGGATTTCGGCATAAAATTCTTTGATGATTTCCGGTTTGGGTTCAAACAGCAAAAATTCCAAACCAACGTCCTGCCCCGATTTGGAAATACTTGTCAGAAGAGAAGGAATCTCTTCTTTTTCGGGAAGGGCGCGCATAGCCTCTTTAAACTGGGCTTCGGCTTCCTGCATCTTGGCTTGAAACTTTTTTAAGGAGGCTGCGTTTCGCTTGGCCGTATTCAATTGTTTTTCAAGTTTTTTAAGCTCTTTTTCTAATTTGCCGATTTCAGCGAATTTGGGCCAGTATAAGAAGTAGACAAACGCTCCGATAATAAGAATAAAGGTTCCTGCGGATATCAGAATCCGTTGAATCTTAGGTAGTTTTTCAATTTTTTCGAAAAAAGATGCAATTTGACTCGCAGAAAGATGTTCTGGGGTATTCATTAGGTTTTGGCCTTTTTCTCGGTTGATTTTTGTACCGGTTTTTGATCCGGAACCTTGTCGCAAATAACTTGAAAATATTTCAGATTATTGGCTTGAACCTCTTGACGTCTCAAGGTTTTTAGATTTACATTTTTAAAAAGCCCGCAGCCTTGTAAACGAACCATGAAGTCTGCTACTGTTTTGTTGTCCAAGGCGATACCCTCAATTTTTACCGATTTGCCTTTATCTTCTAAACGGGTAAACTCCATGCGTTTGGCCACCACCATTTTCGTCATTGTATCGAGCAGACGGACGGGTGCATGGCGATTTTGCTCCAGTGTTTCAATGACATCCATTTTCTTTTTAAGATTTTCGAGCGTCTTTTTAATTCGGTCAATTTCTTTATTAATTTCGTTGAATTTTTTCAGTTCCACATTGGTAGCGACTATATCATCATTTAATTTCGTGATATCTGAGCTTAGGCTATAATTATAATAAAACAAGCACAGGAGAACAAAGATCAAACTCAGTATAAAAATGGAGACCTGGCGCCGGATATTTTCCTTTTTGCGCTCGGCTCGAAAAGGCAGTAGATTTATACGTATCATTTGTCATCCACCTTTCTCATGGCAAGACCCATACTGATGGCCGCCTGAGGTGCAATTTTTTTCAAATAATTCGGATCGAAGCGATCATCATTTACAAAAAAATTTTTAAACGGATTGATGGTATCCACTTCTGCGGACGCTTCAACGGCCAGCAATTCGCGAAATTCTGAGATGTTGGCGCCGCCGCCGCTGAGAATTATCTTATTGACCTGATCATCGGGATATGTGGAATAAAAGAAATCAAGGGCTCGGCGAATTTCGGTGCACCAATCAGCCACCACGGATGAAACAATGCCTTTTAAATCTTCTGCGGAAATTCGGTCGGTATCGTCGCCATATTTGAGCTGTTCAGCTTCGTCATAGGAACAGTCGATTAGTGATATGATTTTTTGATTGATCTGCGAGCAACCCAATGCAACATCGCGCATAAATACCGAAGAATTGTCCTTCAAAATGTTCAGTGACGTTTTGCTGGCACCAATATCGATCAGGGCCACATTTTCATTACTAAAGTCATAGTTGACTTCAAACGTATTTTGCAATGCAAACGCTTCGACATCTACGATGCAGGGAGTCAATCCTGCCAGGTTGGCAAGGTTGATATAATCGTTGACCATCTCCTTTTTGGCGGCAACTAAAAATACGTTCATTTGATTTGGATTGGATTGATTTTCGCCTAGAATTTGGAAATCCAGATTAACATCACTTATGTCAAAGGGAATGTATTGCTCGGCTTCAAAGTGGATCGTATCCTGTAGCTGTTGTTCATCCATCGTTTGAACGCTTATTTTTTTTACGATAACCGAATAGCCGCCAATCGATATCGCCACATTGTGTTCTTTGATGTTGTATGCTTTAAAAAGCTGGCGAATCGCTTCGGCAACCGCCTCTGGATCGTTGATCGTTCCGTCTTCGATAGCTCCGGGCGGAATTTCAGTGATGCCAAATCGCTTTAAATTTCGGCCCCTTTTGGTTTCTTCAACTTCAGCCGCTTTCAACGATCGAGAGCCGATATCCAGGCCAACAAGCTGTTCTTTTTTCCCGAAAAGCATTTGATTTGCTTAGTCCTTAAATATTTTATTTTTATCTGTAAGTTTTAAACCGAGCGCCAGCAGAATCTTGCGTTGGGTTTCCATGCGACACGGCATACCTTTTTCGATACGCGCAATCGTAATAGGAGAAACCCGGGCTTCCCTGGCAAGTTCGGCCTTGCTCATCAGCAAAGATTCTCTGGTTTCTTTTAAACGGTTTTTGTCCCTCATCTTATATTTTCCAGAAACTGAGCCGAGTTGAACAGATAATTTCCCCAAACCCTAGTGCTCCTGTGACACCTTTTATTAAATATAATTACATACAATTATATATAAGTCAAATTAATTAAATATAATTATATTAAATTGAACTATATTGCATTATTTGTTTGCTTAATTATCATATAGCGGCTTTAAAAAAAGCGAGGTGTTGCACCCCGCCATCTGCTATTACCCGGCAATTGATTTGGGACCCTTTGCCTTTTTGGCATTATATTTGAGGTGCAGGATTCTGTTTCCCAAATAAATGCGAACCTGATCGCAGCCTCGGATTTATTTCTCAAGCGCAGTTTCAGCGGTTCGTTTTAAAAAGATGCAAGTTTTACGCCAAGACTTTCGAACCTGAAAGCCAAGTATTATTCTAGTAAAAAAATCTATTATTTTCAATAAAATATAAGAGTTGCCAGGTGATTGTGCCTTGATGAATGTCAATTTTTTTTGCGAATTTTAACCACTGGTGGGTTTTTGAGTGTCAATTTTCTGCTAAATGCGTTGATTTCGTTGACGATCACCCCAAAGCCATTTTTTGTTTTATTCGCCTCATGAATGATGTATCGTTCAGATCAGACAAAACTTTAGCATAAAATAGCTTTAACTTGACTTTAGACATGAGTTTCCTTATAGGCTCAAAAGTATTACTATTTGATATTACAGAGGTAGAATGCTCATGGA
>WOR8_10003809_pt1 | contig 24305 bp, 16 predicted proteins | sample DeeMarSeWOR38_10_FD_19890 | JGI IMG/M metagenome (IMG submission 19890) | reverse complement strand
ATAATTTTATTTCTGCAGCTTCCTGGCCAGTAACTCTACCTGGCCCCGGATACTGCCGTTTCTTGACATTGCCTCGGTAATCACCCGGACGGAATGCAAGACCGTTGAATGATCCCGATTGAATGCCCTGCCGATTTCCATCAATCCCTGCTCGGTATATTTTCTAGCCAGATACATTGAGATCTGACGCGGGAAAGCAATGGTTTTCTTGCGTGACTTCGACTGCAAATCAGAAACTGTGACCTTGAACTGCCGGGCAATGAAATCCCGGATCAACTCTGCGGAAAGCTCCTGGCTGCTGCCGATGATCTCAGCCACAACCTCCTTGGCCATGGCAAGGTCCGGGAGTTTTTTCAGCAGAGAGGATTTGGCTTTGAGCCCGACAATCGCACTTTCGAGCTTGCGGATATCCCCTTTGATGCACTGGGCCAGGTATTCCACCAGGTCTTCTTCCAGCTGCAGATTAAAGTTGGCGGCCTTGCGTTCTATTATGAGCCGGCTTGTCTGCAGGTCAGGAGGATTAATTGTTGAAATCAGACCGGAAGACATGCGGGAACGAAAACCATCATCAATATTTACGAGCGCCCTGGGAGCATTGGACCCGGTTAAGATAATGCGTTTGCCTGATTTCATCAAAACATCAAGCAGTTCGTTCAGTTCTTCCTGGGTCTTGACCTTGCCGGTTAAGCTCTGGACGTCCTCGATGAGCAAAACATCACAGTTGTTATGATATTTCGACTTGAACTCATCCATGGTGTTGGACTTGATGCCGGAAACCATTTCAGAAGAGAACTGCTGGGCTGTCAGGTAGTACAGCCTGGTTCCCGGGTAATTGTTAACTATGGTGTGGGCTACAGCATGGGTAAGATGACTTTTGCCCAGACCTGTACCGGCATTGATATATAATGATGAGCCAAAGGACATATCGCCATTGGCTATGGCTTTGCAGGCTGTTTGGGCCAGAAGGTTGGACTCACCGACCATGAATTCTTCAAAGGTATACCTGGGATGAAGATTTCTTATATTGGAATAGATCTCCGGAATAGCCGGCAGGCGGAGTTGTTCCGGGCTGTTGCCCTCCAGCAGGGGAAGCGTCTGCTCATTTGCCCTTGTCGGGCTGACTGTAAGATGAATCTTCGCTGAAGTTTTACCGAGCTGCGCCAGACTCTCCTGAATGATCTTCAGGTAATTCTCTTTCACCCAGCTGCAGAAGAATTTATCCGGGCATACCAGTTCAATATGATTCTCATCTGCCCTGATACAGGTTAAGGGTTCAATCCATAAATTCTGAACCGCTTCAGGCAGTTTCTCTTTTAACAGTTCTTTGACTTCGTTCCAAAGCATTACTGCGGCTCCCCCCAGAATATAAACGACCAAATACAAACTGTATCAAAAAATTAGTTTGTCCCATCTGCTGTGTCCCCTTCTCCGAGGAACAAATTGTGCTTGTATTCGCTACAAAGGAATTAAGACGGTAATTGATGAAAAGATGGTTTCAGAACCGAACTCAACAATTACTTCTTAGGGCAATTTTTTTAATAGAAAGTCGAAGGCTAGTCAAAGACGATTTAGGTTGATTTTACTTTTTGGACTGGTTCAGTTTTCAACAATTTCTCAAACCACTCTATTCTTCAATCTATAAAAAATACCCTTGCTAATTGCCCCAAAATTCATACTTTTCAGGAAATATTAGATTTGTATTAAGATTATATGGAGTTATGAGAGGGGCTGACCAGTTTAATAAAAGTTATTAATAAAAATTATATCTTCATATCTCCAAATTCCTCCTTTTTTCTCCCAAAATCTATTTTTTTTGTTTTTTTGAAAAAAAAAGCCGAAAAAATTTATTTTATTATTTTACAGAAGGGGGAATACCACAATGTGGCATTTTTGGATATCCATATGAAATTTTGTATTTTTTCCCATATGCTACATTTTTATGATAGGAATAATTGCTGCTTTTTTCAGCAGTTGGACTATTAACCAAACAACAGGTTCACCCTCAGGTGGGATAAAAACATCTCAATCAAGGGCCCGGGCAAACGTGAAGACATCCACAACGGCCGCCTGGTTTTTGACAAGTATCCTGGCACATTCGTTCACGGTCGCTCCGGTCGTAAAAACATCATCCACCAGGAGAATCTTTTTATTTTTTATTTTTTCAGGCCTGCGCACAGCGAAAGTATTTCTTACATTTCGGCGCCGTGCTGTGCCGCTGAGTCCTGTTTGGGGTTGGGTCCAGGAATCCTTTACCAGAACATGGGGATCTACCTTCTCCCTGGAGGCAGGAAACATATTCCTGCAGAGAATGAGGGCCTGGTTAAAGCCTCTCTGGCGCAGGCGCTTTTTATGCAGGGGTACAGGCACAAACAAATCCGGCTGCTGCAGCGGCTGGTGCTGCATGTATTCTTGCGACAAGGCGGCAAAAGTTGCCAGGGCATGCATTTTGCCCTTGTACTTGAACATCTTGAGAGCTTCTGTCACTGGTGGCTGGTAGTATACGGCTGCCCGGGCCTGCCTGAAGTGCCAATCATTCTTGAGACAGTAGCTGCAGAGATGATTTTCCCCGGTTGCCTGCTCAAATGGTTTGCCGCACTTGGTGCAGAACGGTTTCCGCAGCAACCGGACATCCTGCCGACAGGTTGTGCAATAGGAAATTTCCTGGCACCCTTCCAGGCCGGTGCCGCAGGACAGGCAAGACAAAGGAAAAAGGATCTCCCTTGCTGCCTGCAAAAATTCTTTCACTCCCAGCCTGATGACAACTATCCCATATTGCCGATAATGGCATCGGCAAAGGCAGAGCATTTCAGCTCAGTGGCATTTTCCATGAGACGGGCCAGGTCATATGTGACCATCTTGCTGGAAATGGTCTTCTCAAGAGCTTCCTGCACTATTCTGACAGGCTCATCCCAGCCAAGATACTCAAGCATCATGACTCCTGAAAGCAGAAGCGAGCCCGGGTTGACCTTGTCCAGCCCGGCATATTTGGGCGCCGTGCCGTGGGTTGCCTCGAATACTGCATAGCCGTCCCCGATATTTGCCCCGGGTGCCATGCCGAGACCCCCGACCTGGGCAGCCAGGGCATCGGACATATAATCACCATTCAAATTGGGCATGGCCAGAACTGAATACTCTGCCGGCCGCAGCAGTATCTGCTGGAACATGGCATCGGCAATGCGGTCCAGGATGACAATCTTGCCAGCCGGTCTTTTGCCCTCATACTTGTCCCAGAGTTCCTGCTCGGAAATGGTGACCTCCGCAAACTCCTCTTTGGCAAGTTCATATCCCCAGTTGCGGAACGCCCCCTCGGTAAACTTCATGATATTGCCTTTATGCACCAGGGTGACCGACGGTTTATCGTGATCAATGGCATACTGTATAGCTTTTCGTACCAGTCGTTTTGTTCCGTATGCGCTTATGGGCTTGATGCCGATGCCGGATTGCGGCCTGATCTTCTTCTTCATCTCCCTGGAGATAAACTCGATAATCATCTCAGCTTCCGGGCTGCCGGCCTGCCATTCTATGCCGGCATAGACATCCTCCGTGTTTTCCCGGAAAACTACCATGTCGACGCGCTCAGGATTTTTAACCGGGCTGACAACTCCCTGGTAATAGCGCACCGGACGTACACAGGCATATAGATCAAGAACCTGGCGCAGGGTGACGTTCAGGCTGCGAATACCCTCGCCCACCGGGGTGGTGAGAGGGCCCTTGATAGCCACCACATTTTCCTTGATGGCATCAAGTGTTGCCTGCGGCAGCCATTCTCCTGTGCGCTCTTTGGCTTTTTCCCCGGCAAACACTTCCAGCCATACAATCTCCCTGCTTCCGCCATAGGATTTCCGCACGGCTGCATCGATAACTTTCCGGCTTGCGCTCCAAATATCGGGTCCTATACCGTCGCCTTCAATAAATGGGATAATTGGTTGGTCCGGGACATTGACCGACCCATCAGCATTAATGGAAATTTTTTCAGCTGTCACGACCATGCCTCCTTTGGTTCATAATTCTGGCAGTTAAATTTTCAAACAAGGGGCTAATGAAACCCGTTTTGTGATTTCTTACAATTGAAAATCCTTTTTCAGCTCATTTTTCCATCAATCAGGGCCAGAAGTTCTGCAGTCTTCTGCTCCATGAGCTTCCGGTCACCGCGGCTTTCAACATTCAGGCGCAGCACCGGCTCTGTATTGGATTTGCGCACATTCACACGAAAGTTCCCGCAGGAAATGCTCAGTCCATCGGTGTATTCTTTTTCGCATGGTACACCTTGAAAATGGCTTTCAATCCTAGCCAGCACTGCATCAGGATCAGCAACCTTGCGGTTGATCTCACCGCTGACAGGATAAAGTGCCATACGTTCTGCTACCAGTTTCGACAGTTCCAGATTCTTCCGGCTCATTAACTGCCAGACCAGGAGCCAGGGAATCATGCCTGAGTCGCAGTAGTTGAAATCGCGGAAATAGTGGTGGCCTGACATTTCTCCCCCGTAAAGGGCATCTTCAGTCCGCATCCTATCCTTTATAAAGGCATGCCCAGTCCTGGCCATTATCGGCACCCCCCCTTCCCTGATAACAATCTCCCTTGTATTCCATACCAGCCTGGGATCATGAATAATTTTCCGGCTCACATCCTTTGCGCGTAAAAGTTCCCCGGCAAGCAGGCCCACGAGGTAGTACCCTTCTATAAAATTTCCCTTTTCATCAAACAGGAAACAACGGTCAAAATCACCGTCCCAGGCGATACCGATATCAGCTTTCTCCTCAATGACCGCCCGGGCTGTATTATTTCGGCTTTCGGGCAGAAGAGGATTGGGAACCCCGTGTGGAAATGTGCCGTCCGGTTCATGCTGCAGCTTGACAAGTGTTATGGGCAAGCGTTTTTCCAGGAGGTCAATGACCGGGCCTGCACAGCCGTTGCCTGCGTTGACCACCGCTTTCAGCGGTTTTAACAAGTCCGGCTCAATATAGCTCATGATATGATCTATATATTGGGTGCGGATATCGGTCCGGCGAATACTCCCGCCAGCCCTTGCTTTTAGCGTTTCATTATTCTGCACCATTCTTTGTATTTCAAGCAACCCCGTATCACTGCTTACAGGTCGGGACTGGCGGCGAACAAATTTCATGCCGTTATACTCTGCAGGGTTATGGCTGGCTGTCACCATTATGCCGCCATCGGCATTTAGCATACCTGTTGCAAAATACACTTCCTCGGTGCCGCACAGCCCGATGTCGAGCACCTCTGCCCCGCAGTTTTTCAGTCCCTGGGATAAGGCTTCCTTCAAGGACGGGCTGGAGAGACGGATATCATAACCGACAACCACTTGCCGTGCCTTAAGATAGGCGACAAAGGCCTGGCCGATCCTAAAGGCTATCTGCTCATTAAGTTCATCAGGAACGCGGCCCCGCACATCATATGCCTTGAAGCAGCTGAACCTGTTCTTTTGATCATCATGCATGATGTTCTTTCTGTTACAATTATAAGTACGCCGGAAAAATTGACCCTTACCCCTGGATTTTTCTTACCGCAATACTCTATGCATGGCAAGAATTAACGTATGTGCTGTTGCTCAAGCTTCAGCTTGACTTCAAATTATAGAGAGGGTAAGAACTGTGAACATGCATTCAGGGCAAGAGCCTGCTGCAGAGGATGGTTCCCCGCTCGCGCATTATTTATAAACAACATTAGCTGGTATCTAAAAAGGACGATACGGACAGGTATGGCGCCCGTATTCTCTAGAAATTACCAGTCCCCGTTGATGACCACGGGACTTTTTGCAATAAAATATTTTTTTACCATGTTTTCATCATAGGCACATATAAAACAGATTATGAATAATTCCGGCTCATCACCTAAACTGAGTGGCTTGCTTATAGGGGGCTCCGGCCTCATCGGCGGCTTTCTCTTGCATTACTTCAAAACCAAGACCCCTGAAATTGATGTCAGGGCCCCGAACAGCAAAAAATTGAGCCTGCGGGAACTTAACGACATCATAGGTTATTTTAAAAGGCACAAGCCTGATTTTGTTATAAATTCGGCTATTACGGCCATCAGAAGCGATGCTTTACTGTCATACGAGGTCAACTACCTGGGGAGCATCAACCTGGCCCGGGCAGCACTTGCCTTGAACATCCCCTACATCCATATCAGTTCAGCAGCCACCCTGCCGCCAGGCGAAAATCTGACTGAAGAAGACCACCTGACCTTAAACGCTTCCCTGTCAAACTATGCCAAGTCCAAGCTGATGACAGAGATGACCTTAAAGCACATGCACAAAGAGTATGGCCTGCAATACACTCTCATCCGGATGGCTATAGTCTATGGGGCCCATGACCACAAAATTCAGGGGATCAACAGGCTGTTGTTCAACATCGTGGACCGGGCCATGCCGTTTATGCTGACCAAGAAGAAAGGTGTGCTGCACTCATATTCCAATGCCAGCAAGGTTCCCTATTTTATTCACTATCTCCTCAAGAACAGCCAGAAGTTCTCCGGGCAGCACTTCCACTTTGTCGACCCGGAGCCAGTTGATCTCGCCAAGCTTATTCTGACCATAAAGGCATATATGAACCTCAAAACCCCGCGTGAGATATATATCCCTTACCCGGTCGCCAAAGCGGGGAATAATTTCATGAACTGGGTCATTAAGGTTTTCAACCGCATAGGATATAAAGCCCATGTCCCGGCAGAGATGATCTTTCTGGAAAACTTTTACAAGACGCAGACCCTGTCCTGCGAAAAGCTCAAAAAATCCGGCTTTGTTGATCCCAAGCCCCAGGCAACAATTTTTACTGAGCTCCCTGCCCTCATAGAATACTACATCGCACGCTGGGAGCATCTGAACCTGTTCTCCTCTTTCAGCCGCAAGGACTTTAATGCTCAACATGGCACAAAGAAAAAGATTGGCCAGGAGGAGGAAATTGCTGAAATATTCATGAATTCTCCGACAAAACTGCTTGATATCATGCACAATGAAGGTATCAGGCCTTTGCGCGAGATCCTGTAAGCCCTCTGCACCGATGAAGTTATTTCGCTTTCTTCGGGCATTAATCGTAATTCCCGCAGCCTTATTCTTGACCCTGCTGATCAGCCTGCTTACGCTCTTTAAAACCCTGGTCCTGCGCAGGGAGGCAGCTTCTGTTCAAGGCCTGGCTGAATGGTGGGCCCGCTCTATCTGCTGGGTGAGTGGTGTAGAAGTGGCTGTCACCGGTATCGGTCAGCTTGACCGAGCAAAACCATATATCTTTGCCGCAAATCACCAAAGCCAGTTTGATATTCTTGTGCTGCAGGGATTTCTGGGCGTAGATTTCCGCTGGCTTGCCAAAAAAGAACTTTTCAGAGTGTTTATCTGGGGGCCGGCCATGCGCCGGGCAGGATATATCCCCATTGACCGCAGCCATGGCAGGCAGGCCATAAAAAGCCTGGACGAGGCTGCACAGAAAATCGCCGCAGGCACTTCGGTTATTATTTTCCCCGAAGGCACCCGGAGCAAAGATGGCGAACTGCATGACTTCAAGGCAGGCGCCATGGTGCTGGCAATAAAATCAGGAGTACCCATAGTGCCGGTCGCTATTCTCGGCACTTATGAAATCCTGCCTAAAGGCAAGCTGCTGGTTACCCCCGGCAAGGTTCAGGTCCGGGTGGGGCATCCCATTGCAACCAAACATTGCTCTGCCAAGGACAAGCATGAACTGGCCCGGGTATCACAGGAGGCAGTGGCGGATCTTTTAAACAAATGACTTACAGTAAGAAAACTAATGACAGTTGACTATTGTGGCAGTATACGATAATGCTAACTTGCCGGCAATACGCTAAACTTTGCAAATAATTACTGAATGACATAATATTCAGGATTTATATTGAAATAGGGCATTTAGGGATAAATTTCTGTTTACGGAACAACAGGACTAAAAGGCTAAAGAAAATGATACCATTGCTATTGAAGCGGCATTTGAACCCGGGACATCCGGATCCTTTCCTGCAGGGTAACTGTTCATCCCTGTGCCCTGTTTTTATTGTTATTCTGGCAACCCTGCTGATTGCAGCACCTCTTAGCTCCCTGGCAGCTCAAAGGCCCAACACCCTTGTCCTGCCTCTTAAGATAAATACCCAAACCGACCAGATTCGCTTGACCCAAACCATTGACACTGCTTTGGCAAAGGCACTTGAGGCTGATCCGGCCCACATGCGGACCTTTCGGATGCTGCCGCGGACCGAAGCGGAAAATATTTTTGATTATGCCGCTGGCTGGCCTCCTTCCTATGAAGCCCTGCAGAAGTTCGGAAGCGAGACAGCAACTGATGTGAGCTATATTGCCGTTGGGTCCCTCACCAAACTTGGAGACAGTATCAGTATCGATATAAAGCTGTTTGACCTGCTCGATCCTTCTGCCCAGGCATTTTACTACCTGGATGACCAGGATCTGGAAAATATCGAACGATCTCTGGACAAAATCTTCAAGGATGTTCTCGCTTACACTGGCCGCTCCTTTCTGATCGCAAGCATTGCCCCGGAGGGTAACTCCAGAATCGACAGCGGTGCAATTTTACGTAATATTTCTAGTCGGGCCGGTGATATCTATGATGCTGAGCAGCTGCGTAATGATATAAAGAACGTTTTTAAAATGGGTTACTTCGACGATGTCAGGCTAAGGGTGCAGGATACCGAAAGGGGAAGGGCTGTTATTTTTGAAGTCAAGGAAAAACCGGTCATCAGCCAGGTTAGTATCCGCGGGTACGATGAGTTAAAAGAGGATGATATCCGGGAAGTCATCTCTGTCATACCCAGCACCATTCTCAACTCGGAGAAATTACGCGAGTCCATCGATAATATTAAATCACTCTATAAATCTAAAGGATTCTATAATACCGAAGTAACAACGGAAATCACCTATCCAAATGCCGACAAGGTGGATATTGAGTTTGCCATCCAGGAGGGGGAAAAAGTCTTTATCAAGGATATACGCTTTGTCGGTAACGACTCCTTTAAGGACAGCGAACTTCTAAAGGTTATGGGAACCAAGGAAAAAGGACTGCTGTCATGGTTTACCGACTCGGGGGTCCTGAAACGCGATATCCTCGAACAGGATGCCGCCAGGATCACCTCTTTTTATCATCATCACGGCTATATCGAGGCAACTGTAGGCATGCCTGAGATCACCCAGGATGGCGAATGGCTCTATGTGACCATTGAAATTTCCGAGGGTAATCGATACAGGGTTGGTAACGTAGAGTTGTCCGGTGATATTATCGGCACCAGGGAGGATCTGTTTCTCCTGCTCCAAATCCGCAATGAGGAATATTTAAGCCGCAATATCCTGCGAGAGGACGTCCTGCGCCTGAACGACTTCTATGCGGAAAACGGATATGCATTTGCCGAAGCCACCCCGACAGTCAATATGAACGCAGAAGAAAGGGTAGTTAATATAACCATAGACATAAACAAGGGGGACCTTGTCTATATCAACAGGATAACCATCAAGGGCAATAGCCGGACCAGGGACAAGGTTATCCGCAGGGAGCTTCTGATCAGGGAAAAAGGTGTTTTTGATTCAAGGGCCCTGCGCTTGAGTCACCAACGCCTGACACGGCTTGATTTCTTCGAAGATGTCGCCATAACTCCCGAACCGACCCCGGACAAAACCATGATGGATCTTGTGGTTGAGGTAAAGGAAAAACCCACGGGCGCCTTCAGTATCGGGGCAGGGTACAGTTCTGTTGACTCCCTTATGTTCATGGCTGAAATCAGCCAGAACAATTTCCTGGGACGAGGACAGCGCCTGGCATTGTCCGGCAGTATCAGCGGTACAGCCGCCCGCTACAACCTGGGTTTTACCGAACCCCACTTTTATGATTCCCAGCTTATGGTGGGATTTGATCTTTATAATTGGCAACGTGAATATGACACGTATACCAGGGATTCTAGGGGATTTGCCCTTCGTTTCGGTTATCCGGTATGGGAGTTATGGAACGCATCCTTTTCCTATGGTTATGATGATACCAATTTGACTGACGTGGATCTGGAAAATGTTGCTCCCTCCATCATAGCATCCATGGATATAAATACAACCAGCTATGTAACATTCAACCTTGTGAGAGACACCCGTAACAACTTATACGCCGCCACCAACGGCACATACAACGTTCTGCACACCAAATACGCCGGCGGCTTTCTCGGTGGCGACAGCCAGTTTACCAAGGTTGACGGCATGACGAGTTTGTACCTTCCCGGCTTCTTTATTGATGAGACCGCCTTCCACTTCAGAATTTCAGCAGGACAGGTGTGGGAGAACGAAGCTGGTGCGCTTCCTGACTATGAAAAATTCTATCTCGGCGGTATTGATACAATACGCGGTTTTCCAACGCGGTCCATAGCTGTTACGTATACTGACCCTGTCACTGGAATAGAATATGAAGTCGGTGGCAATATCATGTGGTTCTCCAACGTGGAATATCATTTTCCGCTTGTCAAAGCGGGAGGGTTGCGGGGATTATTATTCTATGATGCCGGGAATGTATATGAAAGTGACTGGGATATTAATGATATCAAGCAGAGTGTTGGCGCGGGTCTCCGCTGGCTGTCCCCTATGGGACCGATGCGGCTTGAATGGGGCTATGTCATTGATCCTGAGCCGGGCGAAGACACAAATAACTGGGAATTCAGCATGGGCGGCACTTTTTAATCAAATTTTCCGCCCTCACCGCATAACATAAACAAAACCCTGCATTCTTTCTTAGGCTGCCTCCTCTTTTGCTGGAGTAAAAATGCGGCTTAAGCACCCTTTATCCAGATGGACGAACTCCTCAGTTTATTGGCCACTGACCATAAGCGCATCAATCTTGCCGGATTGCAGGGAAGCAGCTATGCTTTTGTCGCTGCCAGGATTGTTTCCAGGACCGGAAGACCCCTTCTTTTCATAGCGCCATCGGAACGCCAGGCAGAACTTGCTTTTCAGAATATCAGCCTATTTTCGTCTGTACCGGTAATCCTCTATCCCGGTTTCGATATCCCCCCATACACCCCGTTATCCCCTGATCAGATGACGGTTGCTGAAAGGCTCAATGCGCTCTACCGGCTTCTCACGGCCGATGGACCTGTTATCTTTGTTGCCTCCTGCGAATCATTGCTGCGGAGGGTCATACCTAAAAGCATACTCGGGTCTTTGGCAGAACTGGTCATCCATGGTGAAGATGTTGAGCAGGAAGGCTTGATCAGGAGACTGGTTGATTTGGGTTATGAAAATGTCTCACTGGTTCAGGCCATGGGGGACTTCTCTGTCAGGGGAGGGATTGTTGACATTTTCCCCCCCGGATACGAGGCCCCGCTAAGGCTTGATTTCTTTGGCGACACAGTTGATTCACTGAGAACGTTTGACCCCATCTCGCAGCGCTCCCTCATGGAAATAGATGAGGCGGTTATCCTGCCTGCCAGCAACATCCTTTTCCCCCCGGTTGCCTCTGAGCATTATGCCAGGATTCAATCCCGCTTTCAAAAAGAAGCGGAAACCCTTAACTGGCCCCCTGATGCGCTTGACATATTACTGGAAAAAATCAGCTCTGGCCGGCGATTTCCCGGTATTGAATTTTTTCTGCCGCTTTTTTACAAGGATGATGGCGGCTGTCCCTGTCCTTTGCAATATCTTGCAGATAACACAGTTGTTTTCGTCGCTGAACCGATTGAAATCAAGCGCTCAATTGAGTTGGCCTGGGAACGGATCCAGGCAAATTACCATGAGTCAGTTTCCTCCAGAACCCCGGCGCTTGCACCGGAAAGCGTTTTTATTCCTCCTGATAATTTATTTGAGGAATTGCGCAGTTTTACCAGGGTCAGGGTTGTTAACTTTGGAGAAAATGATACAAATGGGTCCCAAATCTGTCACTTTACCTCGAAAAACCACCTGCTGCTCAAACAGGAGATAGATCTGCAGCGGAAACAACAGGGTCTTCTCCTGCCCCTGGCCAAGGTACTCAAGGAGTGGAGCGCAAAAGACGAGTTCATTGCCATGGCTTGCCGTTCCCAGCGTCATGTAATGCATCTTGCTGAACTCTTGAGCCATTATGATATTGCCGCCCACATTCATGACGCACCCCTGGAACTTTCTTATTTTAATAAGGGAAAAGGATCTTCAACCATAGTTCTTATAAGTCAGCCAATATCTGAGGGTTTTGATCTGCAATTGGATCCGGCCAGGCAATTGCACATCCTTTCTGAAAGCGAACTGTTCGGAGAACGGCGGCTCGGACCGAGAAAAAAAAGAAGTCCTGCAAGGGAGGAGCAGCTCCGCTTTGATGAACTGGACCAGGGCGACATTGTTGTCCACCGAGAACACGGTTTAGGGATCTATCAAGGGCTGGTTACTCTGACCTTGAAGAATATCAGCAATGATTTCCTGGAGATTCACTACCAGGGCGAGGATAAACTGTATGTGCCGGTGGACCGCTTAAACTCCATCAGCAAATATAAGGGCATCTCCGACAAAAGGCCCAGGCTGGACAAACTCGGCAGCAAAACATGGCTGCATACAAAAAAGAAGATCAAAGAGTCCGTCTGGCAGGTTGCCCAGGATCTTTTGAAACTTTACGCCAAAAGGGAACTCCAGAAAGGATTAGCCTTTACCCAGCCCGGCGACCTCTTTCATGAACTGGAAGAATCCTTTTCCTTTGATGAAACTTCCGGGCAGCAGAAGGCTATTTCCGAGGTTCTTGATGATCTTACCTCTGAACAGATAATGGACCGCCTTATCTGCGGCGATGTGGGGTATGGCAAGACAGAAGTGGCTGTTCGAGCAGCTTTTAAGGCCATTGAAGACGGTTTCCAGGTTGCCATGCTGGTGCCAACCACTGTTCTGGCTGAACAGCATGCAAAAACCTTCCAGGAGCGCTTTGCCGGTTTCCCGGTCCTGGTAGAAAGTATCAACCGGTTCCGCACCCAGGCTCAACAGAAGAGCATTCTCCGCAACCTGAAAGCCGGCAAACTGGACATGATCATCGGCACCCACCGGCTTCTTTCCAAAGATGTACAGTTTAAGAGGCTTGGCCTGCTCATCGTTGATGAGGAACACCGCTTCGGCGTCAGCCACAAGGAAAAGATCAAGCGGTTCAAGGCTGAGGTCAATGTGCTTACCCTGAGTGCCACCCCGATACCCAGGACATTGCAGCTTTCTCTTCTCGGTATACGGGACCTCTCGGTAATAAACACCCCGCCTGAACAGAGGCGCCCCATTAAAACCTTTGTTGCCCGTTATGACGAACTGGTCATTAAGGAAGCCATAACCAGGGAATTGCAACGGGGCGGCCAGACTTTTCTTGTGCACAACAGGGTCAGGTCCATTGAGGAAATGGCGCGCAAGGTGGAAAAATTGGCCCCCCAGGCCAGGATAGCTGTTGCGCATGGCCAGATGGCTGCAAAACAGCTGGAAGAGATCATGGTCCGCTTTGTCAGCAAGGAAATAGATGTCCTGGTCTGCACCACGATTATCGAATCTGGCCTTGACATCGCCAGCGCCAATACCATTATCATTACCAGGGCCGACAGGTTGGGCCTGGCAGAAATCCACCAGTTGCGCGGCCGGGTCGGCAGAAGCAGTGAGCAGTCCTATGCCTATCTTCTGGTCCCGAGCCTTGATGGCCTTGCCAAAGAAGCTAAAGAGCGCCTTCGCGCCCTTCTTGACCACTCCGAACTGGGAGGAGGATTCAAGCTTGCCATGAGTGATCTGCAGATCCGCGGCGGCGGCAATATCCTTGGTGTCTCCCAGAGCGGCCATATTGCAGCGGTTGGTTATGATCTGTACCTGGAACTTCTGCAAAACACGGTTTCTGACCTGAAGCGCCAGGCTGCAGATGAAGAGGTCATTGAAGCAATTGAACCTGAGATAAATCTGCAGATTTCAGCGTACATTCCGGAAACATACATTGTGGATACGCCGCAGCGCTATATTGCCTACCGCAAAATCGCCTCCATAATTGATGCTGTACAACTGGCTGACCTCAAAGAGGAATTGCAGGACAGGTATGGTTTGCTGCCCGGGGAAACGCAAAATCTTTTTGATATTATGGCCTTAAAGATGAAGATGAAAAGGAGCATGATCACTAAGCTTGAGCAGGGTAAGGATATGCTTGTTTTTTCCTTTCATGAAAAAACAGACATAGGCCCCCAGAAAATTCTTGATCTCATAAACAAGTCGAAAAATAAGATCCGCTTTTCACCCGATGCTAGGCTCATCTTCCCATTGGCAAAGCAGGTAGCCCACTCACCCCAAGCCATTCTCCATGCTGCCAATGAAATTATAGACGCGCTTCAAGCTGAGGGCTCCTAATAATTAGGACAATTGGCAATTTGCTTCCTGGCCGTAACGATATAATTTAACGATTTTGTCGTTCATACACTAAAATCAATCAGGAAATCAATTAGTTGAAGTAAATTGCATTTGACATTTTGCCCGGATATTAGTTAGTAGCTGGAAGGTGAATTGTAAAACTCCCATAAACAGAGTCATTTCTCTGGTATTTTGTCGGGAGCAAAAATTTAACTCGGAGGAAGGTGAGGATGAAGAAAGTTTTAAGCTATTGACAACAAGACCAACTGGAGTGCTGAATATATCAGGACCCTGAACCGGAATGCGGCCACGGACTATGCCGACATCGCCGCTTATAACCCGGCAGGAACGGTGAAGCTTGATGAAGGTTTTATTATTAATGGTTCATTGCAATACCTGTTTAAAAAATATGAAAATAATGTCACGCTCGGTCCTGCAACCGTTTTGAATCTGGAATCAGATGAGCCCTCTTTAATTCCCGGTTTGTTCGCTGTTTACAATAAGGGCGTCTTCTCAATTTTTGGCGCATTCTCAAATGTCGGCGGCGGCGGCAAGGTTGACTTCAGCCAGGGAAATGTTTCAACACTTGGCATCGCTAACTCTTTGATCGGCCAACCGTTTTGTCCATTTAATCCTCCAGCTGGTGGCATATGTGCCGCTGGCCCGACCAGCCAGCAACTGACTGGCGAAAGCTATTATTTAGGCTATACCCTGGGCGCAGCCTATGCGTTTAACGACATGTTTTCTTTTTCCATGGGCCTGAGATATGTGAATGCCTCCAAAGAACTCAACGCCTCTGTAACTCTTGTGGACGCAACTTTAACCCCCTATACTGTGCCGGTCAGCTTTAAGCAGGACGGTAACGGCTGGGGAGGCATCTTCGGTGCCAATATTGCGCCCAATGAAAAGCTCAACATCGGTATGCGTTACGAAACCAAAACAAATATTGACTTCAAGGCAAAAGTTCCCCTTGGCCCCGGCACACCTATCCTTGCAGGTCTGGGTATAATCAATGGCGCCGAAAGCCCAAGAGACCTGCCCGCTCTATTGGGGCTTGGGGCTTCCTACTGGATTACCCCAAAGTTACGGACGGAGGTCAACCTTACCTATTACTTTAATACGAGTGCTGACTGGAACGGTGCAGAAGACCTGGTGGACAACGGCTACGACCTGGGCATCGCTTTTGAATATCTTTTTAATGAAAAATTAACCGGCAGTATCGGTTACCTGCGTACTGTATTGGGCGTGGATCCGGAATACATGCTACCGGAAAACCCGGAGCTTGATGTCAATACCATAGGTGCAGGCATTGCATATGCAATAAACGAAAAATTCCATACCAATTTTTCACTCGGCAATAGCTTCTATACGGATGATTCCTTTGTGGCGCCGCCTCCTATTGAATATAAAAAGAATATCTTCTTCCTGGCCCTGGGCTTTGAATATCGTTTCCTGTAAAATATAAAAGATTCAACCGATAAGAAAAAGCCCCGGCGTTTCCACCGGGGCTTTTTTATTGTATTGGAAATTTTTTACAGGTTTAGGATACGGTGTGGTCGGGGCGGCAGGATTTGAACCTGCGACCTCCTGCTCCCAAGGCAGGCGCGCTAACCAGGCTGCGCTACGCCCCGATCCTCCTGGCTGTTAAAGCCCTATTCCCTACCATTTGAGACAGTTTGGAGTCAAGGAAAAAGGTTGAACTTCAGCGGAAAAAGATTTAAAATTCCTTGTTGCTAAGGTATTGACGAAGTTTACTTAATATACTATACAACCCGCTTCCTGTTAACCACCCTGTCGCTGGTTCGAGTCCGGCCCGGGGAGCCAGGGAATCCAAAGCCCGGTCATACATTGACCGGGCTTTTATTTTGCATCCCTAACAGGTTGCCTTTCTAACATATTCACTGTAGTTTTTGCGGTAAATCTCTGCCAGGGAAAGAAATGCCGTAACTATCAGGGGACCGTAAATAATTCCCAACACCCCATAGACACTCAGGCCTCCCAGAATGGAAAGAAAAACAAGGAGCGTGTGCATCTTCACCCGTTCGCCAACCATCCAGGGCTTCAAAAGATACTCCACAGAAAAAGACAGTGCCACATAGAAAACAAGCATAAAAATTCCCACGCCCACGCTTCCTTTCAAGAAAAGTATTATGGCGGCCGGCACAAGAACGAGCCCGATTCCGACAATGGGAAGAAAGGCAAGAATGGCCATGATGCCTCCCCATAAGATTGGAGAGCTGATGCCGAAAAACATAAATGCAGCTCCGCCCAAGAAACCCTGCAGCAATCCGCACAAACCATTGCCGACAAGAACGGCTTTGGCAATTTCTTCGAACTTTCTGAACAGCTGTCGCTCCTGTTGGTCCGGGAGAGGTGACAGGTCAAGGATATAGGAGATAAAACGTTCCTGATCGATCAATAGAAAAAAGATGACAATGACCATCATGAAGAAACTGAAGACAAAATTCATGATATTTGCAGCCCAGGCGCTTGCCTGATTATAAAGAAAGAGTCCGACTACTTTGCCAAACTCGGAGAAAACGCTGGTGAGCCGTTCCGGGTGCAATTCAATACCAAATCCTGCAAAAATATCCTTTATCCTGCCAACGCTTTCATTTTCTTCCAGCAGCTGTTGCATCATGAGGGCCAGGTTCTTGCCCTTTATCAAGGGATATATTCCCAAAACCTCCTTGGATAAGGCAACAACAAATATCATGAGCGGCACAAAGACAACTATTATGATGAGCCAGCATGTGACTAATGAAGAAAACTGACCTGAAAATTTGAGTCGTTCATTAAGAAATCTAAAAACCGGCTGAAACAGTCCGGTCAGGAGAAATGAAATGATCAGAATGGAAAAAAAGGGCCAGAGAAGACGGCCGAGCAACAGGAAGGAAATCAGGAAAAGGATGAGAAAATACCGGAAGACAAGCGGGCTGAACTGTTTTTTTGGCTTTGATTCGGGTTGTGTTTCCATATATGTTATCCTTGCAGTCCAATGACTGCCCTACGCAGCTAGACGCTTTATTGAAAAAATCTATTTCCGGCAGCAGGCCTGTTGTTACTCCATCCACGCCAATGCAGCTATTATACGGGCCGGCAAATATCTTTCCTTATATATTGTTGCAATTTCATGAGGTTGAGGGTATAGGCTATATTTTCATTTTTTATAAAGAGAAATCATCTTTGGTTTTCTAATATACTGTATTGAAAAGGAAAAGCAAAAAGAAGCTTATTTGCAAGGAGTAGTTACTGCATGGATATCCGGATGATAAAAACGGCTCCCGATCGCCTCAAGGCGAAGCCGGATGAAAATTCTCTGGGGTTTGGCCAGCATATGGCGGATCACATGTTTGTGATGTTGTATGACCAAAGCATGGGCTGGCATGATGCTGTAATAAAACCATATGAAAATTTTTCACTTGCTCCTGCAGCCATGGCACTGCATTACGGCCAGGCCATTTTTGAAGGCCTCAAGGCCTATCGTGGGACCGATGACAAGATCTTCCTCTTCAGGCCAAAGGACAATTTGAAGAGAATGAATGTATCAGCCACGCGGATGTGCATGCCTGAAGTACCAGTGGATTTTGTCTACAGCGCCATGAAAAAACTTGTTGCCCTTGACAAGGCCTGGGTTCCCAGGGCTGACGGGGCAACGCTCTATATCCGGCCGACCATGATAGCTTCGGAAGCGGGACTTGGGGTCAGGCCTGCCAAACAGTATATTTTCTTTATCATCAATTGCCCGGTTGGGGCCTATTACCCGGAAGGGTTCAATCCTGTCAAAATCTTTGTGACCGACAAGTATGTCCGAGCTGTTGCCGGCGGTGTCGGCAATGTCAAGACAGCCGGCAATTATGCTGCCAGTATAATGGCTGCCGTGGAAGCACAAAAACAAGGATATACGCAGGTTCTCTGGCTTGATGCCGTTGAACGGAGGTATATAGAAGAAGTCGGCACCATGAATATCTTCTTCCTGATCGGTAATGAACTTATTACGCCACCTTTGACAGGCAGTATCCTGCCCGGCATCACGCGAGATTCAGTGCTGCGCCTGACGAAAGACTGGGGTCTGAAGGTCTCGGAAAAAAGGATCTCTATAGACGAGGTTTTGGCGGCAAATGAAAAGGGAAGCCTGCAGGAAATCTTCGGGACCGGCACTGCTGCAGTCATTTCCCCGGTCGGAGAACTCAACTATAAAGGCCGGGTATGTCTCATTAACAATGGAAAAACAGGGGAACTCGCCCAGAAATTATTCGATGAGCTGCAGGCCATCCAGAACGGGCGCAAAAAAGATCCTTACGGCTGGGTGGTTGAAGTATAAATTTTTTTAAAATATTCTCTTGATTTTTCAAATATCGTACCTATAGTTTCGCCCATCCTGGCATGTATGCCAAAATAGCCTTGATTTTCAGGGTTTTAGTTACATCATAACTGTCTTGTTGATTCCTGAGATTGAGCATAAAACTGCTTAAGCGGGAAAAATTTTAATCATACTAAACTAACATGTATATGGAGGAAAAAAAATGAAAGTTCGTCCACTGAATGATCGGATTTTGGTCAAGCGCTTGGAAGAGGAGGAAATGACCAAAGGTGGTATTATTATTCCGGACTCTGCTAAAGAAAAACCTGCCGAGGGGGAGGTTATCGCGGTCGGCAAAGGCAAGATTAACGATAAAGGCGACCGGATCAAAATGGATGTGAAGGTAGGGGACCGCGTTTTGTTCAGCAAATATGGCGGGACTGATGTCAAAATAGACGGAGTCGACCATCTCATTATGCGCGAGGATGATATTCTTGCCATTGTTGAAAAAAAATAACACGTTATGAATTATAACTTGCAAAATAAAATTGGCTAAGAGGAGATAAATAATTATGGCTGGAAAAGATCTTAAATACGGAGTGAAAGCCCGCGAGTCGATTCTCAAGGGCGTCAATACCCTCGCAGATGCTGTCAAAATTACCTTGGGCCCCAAAGGCCGCAACGTACTGCTGGAAAAATCCTTTGGCTCCCCTACAATCACCAAGGACGGCGTCAGTGTCGCCAAAGAAATTGAGCTAAAGGATAAATTTGAAAACATGGGCGCCCAGATGGTGAAAGAGGTTGCTTCCAAAACCAGCGACGTTGCCGGTGACGGAACTACAACTGCCACCATCCTGGCCCAGGGCATTTACGCGGAAGGTTCAAAGCTGGTTGCAGCCGGGTCTAATCCCATGGATATCAAGCGCGGCATCGACAAGAGCGTCGAGGCCATTGTCGCCGAGCTCAAAAAGATTTCCAAGCCCACCAAGGAACAAAAGGAAATTGCCCAGGTTGGGACCATTTCCGCCAATAACGATCCGACCATCGGCAACATCATTGCCGAGGCCATGGACAAGGTCGGCAAGGAAGGTGTCATCACCGTGGAAGAGGCAAAAGGCATGGAAACATCCCTTGACGTTGTTGAGGGTATGCAGTTTGACCGGGGCTACCTTTCTCCCTATTTTGTCACAGACCCGGAAAAGATGGAGGTCAATCTCGAAGACGCTGCCATTCTTATCAATGAAAAGAAGATCAGCTCCATGAAAGACCTGCTGCCCATTCTTGAGCAGGTCGCCAAGATGGGCAAACCATTGCTCATTATTGCCGAGGACGTTGACGGCGAGGCCCTCGCCACCCTGGTGGTCAACAAGCTGCGCGGCACCTTGAATGTTGCGGCTGTGAAAGCCCCCGGTTTCGGTGACCGCAGGAAAGCCATGCTGGAAGATATCGCCATCCTTACCGGCGGCCAGGTTATTACCGAAGATCTCGGTATCAAGCTCGAAAATGTAACCATCAATGACCTTGGTTCTGCCAAGCGCATTGTCATCGATAAAGACAACACCACCCTTGTAGACGGTGGTGGCGACAAGGCTAAACTTGAAGGCCGTGTTAAACAGATCCGCGCCCAGATTGATGAGTCAACATCTGATTACGACCGTGAAAAACTGCAGGAACGCCTGGCTAAACTGATTGGCGGCGTTGCCGTTATCAATGTAGGCGCAGCCACTGAAACTGAGATGAAAGAGCGCAAGGCCCGTGTTGAAGATGCCTTGAATGCCACACGTGCTGCGGTTGAGGAGGGCATTGTTCCCGGCGGCGGTGTTGCTTACCTCCGCTGCCTCAAGGTTCTTGACAAGCTTGAACTCAAAGGCGACCAGGCCCTTGGCAAAAAGCTCATTGCCCGTGCGCTGGAAGAACCTGTGCGCCAGATCGCCAACAACGCAGGCCGCGAAGGTTCCGTCATTGTTGAGCATGTGAAGGAAATGAAAAGAAGAATATGAAGACCTTATCAAGGCAGGTGTCATTGACCCGGCCAAGGTAACCCGCTTTGCCCTGCAGAATGCTGCAAGTGTTGCAGGACTGCTCCTGACCACCGAGTGCATGATTGCAGAACATCCTGAAGAGGATAAGGGTGGCGGAGGTATGCCTCCTGGCGGTATGGGCGGCATGGGCGGCATGGGCGGCATGATGTAACACAGAGGCCCGTGCAGCTGGAGTTTACATAATATTAGAAGATGAAAAGGGTCCCGCCATGCGGGGCCCTTTTTTTGTTTACATATCACCCCAATCGACCTGTCCCTTTGGGGTGGAAGAGTCTGGCGCAATAGATTTTCCTGTTGACATGTCAAGTGAAATTGAACATAGTTGTCCCCTCTTAGGCGTGGCGATGTAGCTCAGCTGGTGAGAGCACACGGCTCATATCCGTGGTGTCCGGGGTTCAAGTCCCTGCATCGCCACCACCAGATATTCCGGCATAGTCCGATAAAGTCTTAAAACCCTGAACCTGAAAAGGATTTCAGGGTTTTCTCTTTCCAAGATCGTCCGATAAAAATCTAATGACATCCCGTCACAATTGAATGACCTAAGAGTTTTGATGTGTAGCAGGAACCTGAACTCACAGTTGTTTGTACGATATAACCTTTTCTGCTGATATGTTGACCATGCGGAAATTGATACCAGTTAATATGCCCATTGGCAGCCTTAACTCTTTTCAAGAGAGTGAAAAGTCAATATGTTGGCAAGGAATCTTTAGTTTTGAATATTTCTAAGTCCTGACAAAATTAAACTTGACTAATTTCCCGCAGATATTCTAAACAATATAAAAAATTAACTTGAACTTTTATGCGGTCATACGCTTATGCGATGGGTGTTAGTATAAGGACCTTTTCTTTGCCTCCCGGGGAATGGCAGTTTCCTTAGCGAAGGCTTTTTTGTTGTGGGGTCTTGTATTGATATCAAGCAATGAAACATGATTATGAGCATAAAGGTATTTATGCCGGTTTTTCTGCTTAGCTTAAGAGTACTTGGAAAGATGGATGGCAAGAGTGTTTCTGTCTCCTACCAAAACATTCCCTTCCCCTTTGATTAATACATCATATTTACTTCTCAGTTTCACCCTTAAAAACTAAACCCAATTTATAACCCTATCAACAAAGTTAAACCCACAAGAGAGGTTTCCCATGCACAAAAGCGCACTGGCAACTTTGTTTTTATTTTTATTTTTATTTCTTTATCCACTTCATTTAGTTTCGGCAGCCCCTGACCCGAACGATATGGAAGGGAGCAGGGACCCGGCTTTGTTTAGCCGTATGCCAGGGTTTCGCATTGAAAACTACAAGGAGCTTGATTTCGACAGTTATGATTTCCCGGTTGGTCCTGATGAGAAAACTGAACCGGTGGAAGGACATTTTTACTCTGCGGAATATTATGTCAATGAGGGCGTCAAGATTCCCAGCGGCCTGCAGATTGTGCGCAACTATAACAGTGCGGCCAAGACAATCGGCGGCGAACAGGTCTACGAGTGGGACGACGGAATGAAACATGTCACTCTGAGACTTGTCAAAGAAAATGCCCGGGTTTGGGTGCAGGTCGATAGTGCTGACGATGGAACGTTTTATAATATTACAATAGTCGAGGAGCAGTTGATGAACCAGGAAGTGACGTCCAGTGCAGAAAGCCTTGCCGGCAGCATCAATGACACCGGCAAGGCTGCAGTGTACGGTATTTATTTTGATACTGGCAAGGCTGATTTAAAACCGGAATCTGACGCAGCCCTTGTCGAGATTGTTAAGCTGCTCAATACCGATACCATCCTCAAACTATATGTGGTCGGTCATACCGATAATGTCGGCCAGTTCGACAACAATGTTGAACTCAGCCAGCAGCGAGCAGCTTCAGTTGTTCAGGCTTTGGTCGGTAAAGGCATTACCTCTGCACGGTTGACCCCATTCGGTAATGGCCCAACGGCACCGGTCGCCTCGAACAGTACTGAGGAAGGGCGGGCAAAGAACCGTCGGGTGGAACTGGTGGCCCAATAAAAAAATGGTAGGTAGTTTTTAAATAATTAACACTAACAAATTGTTATCCATAAGAAGTTGGGAAACATATGAATCCTGTCATTAAAACAATATCCCTTTTAGTGTGTAGTAATATATTTATGACTTTTGCATGGTATGCCCACCTGAAAGAATTTAATAACAAACCCTGGATCATCGCTGCACTGATAAGCTGGGGGCTTGCATTGTTTGAATATATATTACAGGTTCCAGCTAATAGAATTGGTTATACAGTTTTAAATATAGGACAGTTAAAAATTATTCAGGAGATAGTTACACTTAGTGTTTTTGTTCCTTTTTCTCTAATTTACTTAAAAGAGCCTCTTAAGCTTGATTATCTATGGGCGGGTTTATGCCTTATCGGTGCAGTTTTCTTTATGTTTCGGCATAAATTGGTATAAAGAACTAAGATACTTTACTTTCTGAGAAAATAAAAGCCAGGGTTGGGATCTGAAAATCCCTCTCTGGCTTTTGGCATTATGAGTCAAGGTTCCCATCTGGTATAGTGACTTCAAAAGCACCCCCAAAAAATTAATATTGGGGCATGATATATTAACTCTGAATGACTCGCTCGGGGATCTGACACAGGATGAATATATATATCCGAAAACGCTGGAAACTCTACTTTACATTTGTCTACTTGACAGGGGAGCTTAAGCCTTTACTTGTTTTTAGAGGTTGAAAAGTTAAAATTGTGGCAAGAAATGTTTATTGTCATATCCTTATGCAAGGTTTTACATATATAGTTATAGATTTACATTACTTGGAAAATTAATGAAGATTGCTCTCATTATACCCCGTAACAGTTCTGAAAGAAGTGGAAGTTTTTATGATTACAATTTTTATTCGACCTTCCTGCTTTCCAAGAAATATCTCTCCTACCTTCTGGCAATCCCAACTCTTACAGCGCTGACTCCTCAAGAGCATGAGATAAGAGTATTTGATGAAAACATCGAAGATATCGATTTCAATTGGGGAGCTGATCTCGCTGGTATCACTGTCAGGACGATGTTTGCCCTGAGAGCATACGCAATAGCCGAAAACTTTCGGCAAAAAGGAGTAAAGACTATTCTGGGAGGTATACACCCCTCCATGTGCCCCGATGAGGCTCTCCAGTATTGTGACAGCGTAGTTGTTGGCGAGGCAGAGAATATATGGGCTTCGGTTCTTCGAGACGCAGAAAATGGTGATCTGAAAAGAATTTATAAAGCTGAGGGGTTTGCTGAATTGAAGGAATCTCCCATTGCGGTCAGAACCGCAATTTCAAGGGGAAGATACTTCTCTGACGTTGTTCAAACCACCAAGGGATGCCCTTTCTCCTGTGAATTCTGCTCGGTTCATGCCTTTGACGGGCAGCGGATCAGAAATAGAACCGTAGAGCAGGTTATTCAAGAACTCCAAGAAATTAATGACTCCCCCTCCACCTATAAGAAAAAAAAGGCGATCTTCTTTGCCGACGACAATATTATTGCCAACCGCCAGTTCGCCCGCGAATTATTTATTCAGTTAAAACAGTGTAATATAAACTGGATGTGCCAAGCGTCGATCAACATTTCACAGGAGGATGAACTTCTTTCGCTCATGCGCGCGAGTGGCTGCGGGGCGATCTTCATCGGCTTTGAATCACTGTCGC
>WOR8_10001420_pt1 | contig 24318 bp, 18 predicted proteins | sample DeeMarSeWOR38_10_FD_19890 | JGI IMG/M metagenome (IMG submission 19890) | reverse complement strand
TATTGTAAGAGAATCCAAAAGAAGTCGCGAAATTGTCAAAAGTCTCCTGGGTTTTGCCCGGCAGTCGGTTCCAAAGAAAAATAAGGTCGATATAAACGTGGTAATCGATCAGGCAATATCTGTCGTTGAAAATCAATTATCCATTAACAAGATTCAGCTAATTAAGCAATACGATAAAAACATCCCCCAAATTGAATTGGATTCCAATCAAATGCAGCAAGTGTTAATTAATTTGCTGGTAAATTCCGGTGATGCCATCGGTTCGGATGGCGGTACAATTATCATTTCTACATCATTAATCACCCTTTCGCCTTACGGAATCTGGCAAATCAAAAAAGCGCTTTGCCTCAAAGGACATAATTTAATGGATAATGAAATCAAAATTGCAGGCAAACCCTCCATTAAGCTAAAAGCAAGCGCAGACGGAAATAAGGGATTTGTCCATCTGGATCCAATCTACGGAAAGAACCGGCATCAATACGAAATTCAGATGAAAAACAGCGAAAACATTCAATTCTACTGCCCAACTTGCGATCGATCATTAATCCGGGAAGGAAAGAAATGTCCCAAGTGTGATTCGCCGGTGTACTCATTAGAGATTCCATCCCAGGGAAATTTTGAAGGGTGCACGAATATTGGCTGCAACTGGCAAAAATGGGATGAAGTTGACAAAGCCGGTCAGAAGAAATATGTCGAAATAAAAGTCAAGGACACCGGTTGTGGAATCGCAGAAGAGAATTTGAATAAAATTTTTGATCCATTTTACACTACCAAGGGACAAAAAGGGAACGGACTGGGATTGGCGGTTACCTGGGGAATTATCGATAATCACGATGGAACCATCAAAGTTGAAAGCAAGGTTCGCAAAGGTACTACTTTTACAATTCAATTGCCAATCGAACAAATCAGGATCAGTTAGGTGAGCAAACAATTTGACATATTGGCTATTGATGATGAGCAGGTAATAATTGATTCAATTGCCAAATTATGCTCTGCAGAAGGCTGGAAAGTAGATGCTGCCCTTGATGCAACCGCAGGTTTGAAGAAAATGGACCGTAACCAATACTCGCTGATTATATGTGATATTATGATGCCGGATTTGGATGGCTTTCAATTCTTAGCAGAAACCCAATCTAGAAATATTCAGACACCCGTTATCATTACCACAGGTTACTCCACAGTTGAAAACGCGGTGAAATCCTTGAATAGTGGTGCTATCGATTATCTGGCCAAGCCATTTACAGTTGAAGAATTAGTCAGTATCGTGCAGCGTGGCTTGAATTATGGAAAAATCATGGAGTCATTTTCCAATGCCAATAGGGATTCAATGCCATATGTTCCCTGCCCTCCACGATATTATCAGTTTGGTTATTCAACCTGGGCAAGTATCGAGGAAGATGGATCATTAAGAATCGGTGTGACGGATTTATTTTTGGAGACGATCAGCAAAATCACTCAAATTGAATTATTTAATCCTGAGACAGAAATTGTTCAGGGTAACGTTTGTGCCCATATCGAGACGGACGATCAATTAATTCACAGTATTCTCTCCCCGATTAGCGGCAGAATTATCAGGCAGAATCAGTCAATTTTAAACAACCGTAACTTGATGGAAAAGGACCCCTATTTTGATGGATGGATTTATATGATTATTCCGTCAGATCTGGAGTATGAATTAAACCATTTGATTCCTTGTAGCTCGGATAGATTATAATGATTTCGTTGAGAAGTTAAAATGTATATAAAATTCTTTTTATGAGGAGATTAAAATGACAGTTCTTTTACTTTTTTTAGCTATTATCATTTTCATAATCGTTGATCTGACTATCCGTAAGATTGTCCGAAAAGCATCCGAGAAGAGAGTTCGAAGAGAGCGGGAAGAAGCCCTGCGGGTCAACCTCAATCTGGATTTTAGCCACGAAGCAAAAACCCTAAAGAGAGTTGAAGTTGAAATTCCTAAAGCCAGAATTCTGGCAGTAGATGATGAAGAAGTCATATTGGATAGCTTTCGCAAGATTCTGGTGATGGATGGGTATTCGGTGGATACGGTGGAGACGGGACAGGAAGCATTAGGTTTAATTCAAAAGCATCATTACGATTTTGTTTTTACGGACTTGAAAATGCCTGAAATGGACGGTGTAGATGTTTGTAAAAGCGTAAAATATTTGCGCCCGGATATAGATGTGATCATTATTACCGGCTATGCCACAATTGAGTCGGCGGTTGAAACGATGAAATTTGGAGCAATGGATTATGTGCAAAAACCGTTTACAGAAGATGAGTTATTAGAGATGGTTAAGAAGTTTATGTTTCGCCGCCAGGATCGAATCAAAAAGGAATTAAAGCCCCAAGTTCACATCACCCAATTAAGCGATATTGGAGATATTGGCGTCCCCTTTTCGATAGAATTTCTAATACCGGGTGGTGTTTTTATTTCAGAAGGTCATTGTTGGACAAGTCTTGATCCGGACGGAAAAGTTTACGTGGGAATTGATGACTTTGCAAAAAAAATTATTGGCACCATCGATCATATTGAATTACCCAATTTGGGTATGGAAATTAGTAAGGGGCAGCATTTGTTCAGTATTAAGCAAGGTACTCATTCCATACCATTTAATTCACCCATCAGCGGTAAAGTTGAAAAAATTAACAAACCATTATTAAATGATCTCGAGCGATTGGAGTCGACGACTTATCATAAAAACTGGTTTTGCCGAATAGATGCCTCCCATCTTGATGAAGAATTAAAGGAATTAAAGATTGGGCAAAATGCAGTTGATTTTTACAACAAAGATATAGAACGGCTTCAAAATTATATCGGGCAGTATGTGAAATCAACTAAAGATGAAAAGCAGGTTCCTGCCGACGGGAAATTATATTTCGGTGAATTGACTCAACTAAAGGATAAGGATTTTGACGTTATTTTGAATGAGTTCTTTAAACGGTAATGTTTAAGACACTATTAAACTAGATGTAGCAAGGCCTGTAGAAAATTTCTATAGCCTTTTTCATATATTCGTAATAGTAAATAATGAGTGCTATCTGTAATAAAATGAATTCATTGTTAAAAAAAAACCGGATTCTACGCGATCACCATTTTTTATCGTTGTAAAATAAAGCAACAAATTGTAACGATAATCAACGCTAATAACTCTTTAAATAATAATTAATTAACAAATTGAACAAAGATCTGTTAATTATATCAACGTTTTCTTCCAATTCTAGGCAAATTACTCCATTTCCCTAATATCAATAATAATAGCCAATTATCTCTCCTAATGACGGCTCCTAAAAATTTGGTATACCATTTGATATATCAAGAGTGACTATGTGAAAGGAGAAGTCAAATGGTGTTTCTATTATTTTTCTTGACAGTCGTCATTTTCTTAGTAGTGGATTTAATTCTCCGTAAAGAAGATAAGGAAATCGAGGAATCTGAAAGGGCAAAGAAGTCCCCCATATTTCTCAGTCCGGAAAAGGCGCTTAAGTACTTAGGAAATGAAGCTAGCAGGTTATATCACTTGAGCCATTCCTGGGCTCTTTCCTCTAATGAAGACTATGCTTATGTCGGATATGACGATTTTATTCCTACTCTTTTTTCTTCTGAAGTCAAAATTCGAGATATACCAAATATCGGTACACGCCTTCTGCAGGGTTCAAACATATGGAAAGTAAAATTTGACGGTCGTGAAATCTCACAATTAGCTCCAATTTCAGGAGAGATTGTTGACATTAATCCTGCATGCAAAATGAACATCCCATTACCTGCGGATCAGGTAGAAAAATCATGGATACTCAAGATGAAGGTTATTCCATATAAAAATGAAAATAGTAACTTGATGAATCATAACCAGGCTAATCGATTGAATATTATTCTTCGTGATGAACTTTACCAGGATGCTCAGAAAGGCGACTTCGTGAATGACGGCGGTAAAATCGATCCTTCATATGTCATTAACATGAATGATAAGGAATGGCTTGAAATTCTTCATAAATTTTTTCCTTATATGAAAAATCAAAAATAATTATCCGGAGGTATATCATGGTCGCCTTATGTCTAATTCTTATGATCGTTATTTTGGGAGTTATCACTTTGTTCAAACATTCCCATGTTAGTTAGGAAAAATTTGTCATCTAGAAAATATTAGGAAGGATTTTAGAATGGATCGGAGAAGCTTTATAAAAACATTGGGTGTTATGGGTGCAGCAACATTGCCCGGGAAGAAGCTCTTCGCCGAGGAAGCGAAGGAAGATAAAGAACTCATGGGAATTCTTGTCGACACGACACGATGCATTGGCTGCCAGGGATGTGAAGAAGCTTGCGCCGAAGCGAATGGATTGCCAAAACCTAATCTGGACGATTTGGATCCCGAAATCAAAGTGAAAACAAGTGTCTCTCAATGGTGTACGGTAAATGCCTATGAAACCGATGTTGGAGAGGTTTATGTAAAAAAACAATGTATGCATTGTAATCAACCAGCTTGTGCTGCTGCTTGCCTAACAAAGGCCATGCTCAAAACCGAAGAAGGGCCGGTCATATGGCGAGAAGATAAGTGCATGGGTTGCCGGTATTGCATGCTCTCCTGTCCCTTTGATATTCCCAAATTCGAGTATGACAGTCCCATTCCCAAAATCCAAAAATGTACAATGTGTTGGAATCGACTAAAGAAAAACGAACTTCCGGCATGTGTGGAAAATTGTCCCATGGAGGCACTCGTTTTTGGTAAAAGGAAAGATCTTATTGAAGAGGCTAATTCACGTATCTACAAAAATCCAGATAGCTATGTACATCATATATATGGTGAGCACGAAGTTGGTGGAACAGGTTACCTCTATCTTTCAGCCGTTCCATTTGAACAATTGGGATTTCCAACAGACCTCGGGACGACTCCTTTTCCGGAGTTTACCAAAGACTTTCTTTATGCCGTTCCAGTTATTCTCACATTATGGCCACCTCTATTACTTGCGATAAATAGGGCGACAAAACATAAAGAAGAAAATGAAGGAAGTGAGGTATAGAATGGATACAACAATCGGATCATTTACATCCCGAGGCGAATTGCTAAAAAGCGAATTTAAGAGATTCATAAAATTCTTTATAAGCGAATTGAGACCAAAGGGTAAACTTCTCACTCCTTTTAATTTTATTGCCGCATTCATTCTTTTGACGGGGGTAATTCTTATTGCAATCCGCTTTGCTAAGGGATTAGGATCGGTTACCAATCTTTCACAGGAATATCCCTGGGGAATATGGATTGGATTCGACGTAATTACCGGAGTGGCTTTTGCAGGCGGCGCGTACGTAATCACGTTTATGGTCTATATTCTTGGGATGGAAAAATATCACCCCATTGTCCGGATCACTGTTCTAAATGGCTTTCTGGCTTACGTTTTTTATGCCGGAGCTCTTTTGCTTGACCTTGGACGTCCATGGAATGTGATCAATCCAATTATTGGAAATTCATTTGGGGTGAGCTCGATAATGTTTTTAGTGGCATGGCATTTTATGCTTTATATGATGGCAGAGTTCATTGAATTTTCGCCGGCAATTGCGGAATGGATTGGATGGAAGCGAGTAAGAAAGTTCCTTGGCGCACTCACTCTTGGGGCTGTAATCTTTGGCATCACGCTTTCAACGCTTCATCAATCAGGTCTTGGTGCGCTATTCCTTATGGCAAAAAATAAAATACATCCACTGTGGTATTCAGAGTTTATCCCCATTCTCTTCTTTGTCTCAAGCATTTTTGCCGGACTCTCCATGGTAATATTAGAGGGGAGTATCAGCCAGAAAGTATTCAGACATCGAATAAGTTCAAAATTACATGCATCCCATAACGATATCGTTTTCGGATTGGCAAAAATTTGCGCCGGAACGATGTATGTTTATTTCTTTTTGAAGGTACTGGTATTCATACATGGACAGCATTGGTCATATTTGAATAGCCCAATGGGCTATTGGTTTCTTGTAGAGGTTATCGCTTTTGTACTAATTCCTGTCCGGTTATTCACTCAAGCAGTACGGTATAAAAACATAACAGCAGTTAGGACGGCTGCTATTCTCACATTGATTGGGATTATATTAAACAGACTTAATATTTCAGTCATCGCTTTCAAGTGGTATGAGGCTGTAAGATATATTCCTTCCTGGATGGAGATAGCAATAACCTTAACAGTCATATTCGCCGAATTGTTGGTACTTCGATGGATTGTAAACAGAATGCCCATTCTGGGCGATCCAATTGATTTGGAAGCTGAGGAAAATAAATACAGACAAAAAACATTGTATCCTATAAAAACAAAGGAGCCAGAAGAATGGAAGGTTTCGAGTACGTAGATATTTTCGCTACAAAGGGCTTGGAGTATTTGGCAGTCATCGCGTTTCTAATAACTCTGATCGTCTTTTGGAGATTTCTAAACCGGACTGAAACGCCAGTAAAAACCATAATTCCGGAAAGGATTAAGACTACTTTGATTGATTGGTTTTATCTCGCGGACGATTTCCTTTATCACCAGGGTCACAGTTGGGCAAAGCCTGAAAACAAAGGGGTGGTTCTAGTCGGTGTTGATGATTTTGCCCAAAAATTGCTGGGAAAACCAACCGGCATACGACTCCCAAAAGTCGGTTCGCAAATTGTGCAGGGCGAAAAGGGCTGGAAACTACAATTTGACGGAAAATCAATTAATATCTTATCTCCGGTAAATGGCAAGGTTGTTGAGATAAATAAAGATATCATTCATGAGCCGGAGTTGCTTAATAAAGATCCGTATCAAAAAGGCTGGCTATTGAAAGTAAAGCCATCTAAACTGAAAACTGATGAGAAAAATCTTCTTTCCGGCGCCCTTGCAAAAGCCTGGATAGAAGACATAGTCAATAGGTTAAGCACCAGAATTACCGGAGATTTTGGAGTAGTACTCCAGGATGGAGGACTTCCCATAACCGGATTTGCTAAAGAAATGTCTCCCATAGATTGGGATAAACTTGCGAGAGAATTTTTACTTACGAGTGAAATGAGTTAATTGCTTTATACGCGCAATCAATTAAAGTTTTGAAAAAGTTCCAAAGCTATCCTGCGAGTCTTGTTCTCTTGTGGGATAGCTTTTTGGTTTGCAGGCTTATTTCTATACATTTTGCTGTTTAAAAAGTAATTTGTTAAATTATTAACAAAAAATTGGATGGTTCCAAAATGAGAATATTTAGACTATTGAGCTTTCGATTATTTGTCCTCATTTGCATCATCCTAGCAACATTGTCCTTTTTTGTTTCTTATTTTCAGCTAAAATCACAATCAGAAAATTACGAGCGAATGGTGACGGAATGGGGAATGCGCTCAAGTGAATTAATCCGTGGATCAACTCGGCATTCGATGCTTTTAAACCAAAAAGAGATGACTTATCATATCATCCGTACCATTGCCCAACAGCCTGGCATTGAGAAGGTCCGCATATATAACAAGAAGGGTACAATTATATTTTCCGCCGATGATGAAGAAATTAATACAACTGTAAACATGCAGAATCAAGCCTGTTATATGTGTCACACCAGCAATGAAGCCTCAATACTTGAGCCATCCACAAATGAAAGAAGGCGAATTTTTAAAAGCCCGGACGGTACGCGCCTTTTGGGATTTGTTACCGCCATCAAAAATGAGAAAAGCTGCTACACATCAGATTGTCATTTTCATAGTAAAGATGAGACCATTCTGGGAACACTCGATGTGATATTATCTCTGAAAGAAACGGATGAAATACTCCACGCTGAAAAATCCAAAATGATCTCTGCGAGTATTGCTGTAACGCTAATCCTGGCGCTTGCAGTTGGAATATTTATCTGGTTTTTTGTCCATATTCCGGTTAAAAAAGTAATTGTTGGAACAAAAGAAATTTCATCCGGCAATTTAGACTATAAGATTAAAATAAATACACAAGATGAAATCGGCGGTTTGGCAAAATCATTCAATAGAATGACGGAAGATTTAACAGAGGCAAAGAAAGAAATTACAGAATGGTCGAATGAATTGGAACAAAGGGTTGAGCAAAAGACCAAAGAACTAAAGAAGACTCAGGAAGGAATATTACAGATTGAGAAAATGGCTTCACTTGGGAAGCTATCAGCGACCGTAGCCCATGAGTTAAACAATCCCATGGCAGGAATTCTCACTTACAGCAAACTAATTCAAAAAAAATTACAGCGAGATAACATTCCACCGGCTGAAAAAGAAACAATATTGAATTATTTAAAACTCATTGCGGATGAAAGTGATCGTTCAGGCGCAATCGTCAAGAACTTGTTGTTATTCTCGAGAAAACAGGAGAAAGACGTTAAGCCGCATCGTATAAATTTATTAATTGAAAAATCATTAGAATTAATCACCCACCATCTGGAGTTGAACAGCATTCATTTGAACAAACAATTGCAATCAGATCTTCCCGTAGTTTATGTTGATGAGAACCAGCTTAAACAAGCGCTATTGGCCTTATTTGTTAATGGTGTGGAAGCAATGGAGAAAGATGGCGTCCTGACTGTCCGAACAAGCTATAAAAAAAATGAGAATAATGTTTACATTTATGTACAAGACAACGGTAAAGGAATTGCCGAAGAGGATAGAGAGCATATATTTGAACCATTTTTTACCACAAAACATGCCGTAAAAGGAGTTGGTCTCGGTCTATCAGTTGTATATGGAATTATCCAAAATCACAATGGTGAAATAACATTAGAATCTGAACTAAATAAAGGGACAACTTTCATAATAAAATTACCGGTAAGCAAAACAGGGGTTGAAGAAGATGAAAAATGAAAATGCTAAAATTCTAATTGTTGACGATGAGAAAATAGTTCGTGAATCGCTTGCCAATTGGTTTGAAGAAGATGGTTATACAGTAGATACAGCAAAAGATGCCGTGGAGGCCCTTAATAAATTAGCGAAGACCCGCTGGGACGTATATTTTCTGGATATAAAAATGCCTGGAATGGACGGCATGGAACTGCACCGGCGGATTCAAGCGATTGACAAAGAAGCAATTGCAATAATGATTACCGCATATGCGTCTGTGGATACCGCGGTTCAGGCATTAAAAGAAGGCGCATTCGATTACATAACCAAGCCTTTTGATCCAGATGCGCTGAGCCGCCTAATTCGAAATGCTTTAAAACAACGAAAGCTTGCAATAGAGAATATCGAATTAAAAGGCAGCCTTGAGTCATTAACCACACCTCCGGAAATCATTGGTGTTAGTAAGCACATCAAAGAAATCAGAGAGTCCATTGGCACCGTTGCCAAGGCGAATACTACAGTAATGATTAGAGGCGAGAGCGGAACAGGCAAAGAGCTTGTTGCACAGGCAATTCATGCGCAAAGCGATAGACGTTTCTCACCATTGGTAACCGTTAATTGTGGCGCTTTATCTGACACATTGCTCGAAAGCGAATTATTTGGGCACGAGAAAGGGTCTTTTACGGGCGCACTTTACAAAAGAAAAGGCAAACTTGAAATTGCTAATGGTGGGACTCTATTTTTGGATGAAGTTGGTACTATTGGCACTAAAACTCAAATTGATCTTCTTCGAGCAATTGAAAATAAAGAATTTACCCGACTTGGCGGAAATGAAATTGTTAAATCCGATTTTCGGATTATTTGTGCGACGAACACGAATCTTGAGGATGCCGTCAAAAAAGGAAAATTTAGAGATGACCTGTATTACCGGATGCAGGTATATGTGATTTACCTAAAACCATTGCGCGAAAGACCGGAAGACATACCAGAATTAGTACAATATTTTATACAAAAATATAAAACAAAAATGAACAAACCAATTGAGGGAATCGAGACAGAAGCTATGAATATGCTAATGCAATATGCTTGGAGTGGGAATGTGCGAGAATTGGAGAATGCGGTGGAAAGGGCGATGGTTGTCACTCAGAGTAAAGTATTACAAATTAAGGATTTCTGGCTCAATCAGACTAAACAGCTACCAAGTTATCAAACCGATCTTTCTCTATCTGAGGTGGAGAAAACTCATATTTTAAATGTTTTGGAGCAAAAAAATTGGAACATAACCAATGCAGCAAGGGTGTTGGGAATTGACCGCGTAACTATATATAAAAAATTGAAAAAGTACGGGATTAAGCGACAACAAAATGTCTGAAATTATCCTCGTTCCCCTACAATTCGAAAAATTATTTCTCCTCGATTTTTTGAAAACTAATATTATGGGTATTACCGGAATTTCTACTGCCATCCAAAATCATAACATGAGCCTTGATCCTTCCTTTGATTCAAATCGTGGACAATATGATGCTGCTAAAATCATCGAGGCATTCGAAAGAGAAAATTCTGCTCCATCAATTATATGTACAACCGTGGATCTATTCATTCCGATATTCACCTTTGTTTTTGGACTGGCCAAATTGGGTGGTGATGTCGGCATAGTGTCATCCCACCGTCTGGAAAACCAATTCTATGGGCTTCCTGATAATGAGGAACTACTGAGCCAGCGGTTGCTCAAAGAAGTGATACATGAATTTGGCCATTTGATGGGATTACGGCATTGCCGACAATTTGACTGCGTGATGGCAAGCTCAACTTCAGCAGATGATGTTGATATCAAAAAGCCAGTTTATTGCAATACCTGCCAAATGATTTTTGAAAAAAAATTACACTAAGAAAATCTAATATGATTTTGAGAAACTGGGAAATGAATGTCACTATTGTAACATCGATGCCTCAGTTATATAAGTTATTGAAAATCAATTAATTATTTATAGTTGTCAGAATAAATGAGATAATTTTGTCACGATTGACGGAGATGCTTAAGATTCAAATATTTTCATAAATCAAATATAATCAATAGACTACGGGATATTTCCTTTTTTGGCACAAAATATGTCTTTAACAGCGCATATATGAAAGCATTCACTATACTCAAAAACAATCGAGGTCGCTAATGAAACGACATTTTATGTGTACGGCCCTCTTCGTAGTTCTTATTTTATCAATACCTTTATTCTCCCAAGTAAAATATTCCGGTTCACTCAGATCTTCTTTTTACGCCTTCGAAACGCTTACCGACACTTCAGAAATCCAGCAATTGAATTATTACCAGGGTCTTCAATTGCGGCTGGCGCCTGAGAATCACTCAAATCTCTATTTGTCAACTTACCTGAGAGTTGCCAAACGTGGCGATAAAGATTGGGAAGAAAAGGTTTTTAATTTATATGCGGATTGGAAAGCGCCCAATAAGCCGCTCAGTTTGCGTTTGGGCCGTCAATTTGTTTATTCTGGTGTGATCAATGGAACTCTCGATGGAGTCCTTGTTTCCGGAACTCCTCATAAAAATCTAAATGTCAAGTTATTCGGCGGGCTTGCTGCCCCTTTGGCACGAGATTTCGATGTTCTCAAATGGGATGAAGGTAACGTTCTCGGTGCTTATGCTTCATACCGGTTGCCCTGGGAATTTAAATTGGATTTGAGTTACTTTCAAAAAAGCCGAGATAAGGAAACAGTCTGGCAATTAGTGGGTGCGGGATTATCCGGCAAATTCAGAGAAAATATTTATTACCAGGCACAGCTTGACCACAATTTGAACACAGAAGAAATCCAGGGAATGCGCTATCGCCTGAACTATTTCTATCAGAAATGGTCCCTATCTGCAGAGTATAATAGTCAAAGACCACGTGTATATGAAGATTCTTATTTCCGGATATTCAAACTGGATGCATATAATCAATTCCGCGGGGGGGTTACTTACAATCTGAATCGCTATCAACTCGGTGTGCAGTATCTTTTCACGGCAATGGAGTACGATGAAACAAACCAGGTCATATTAACGGCGGGCATTCCGTGGGGAATTATCGGGTTAGTCCATCAGGATGGTTTTGGCGGAAAAAATACCGGTCTTTACGGTGAATTAAGGTATGATGTTTTTAAACAATTGACAGTCCGGGCTTATAGCAGCCATTATAATTATGAAAGACAAACAACCGTTATTAGCGAAGATGCAACATCAGTTTCAGGTGGACTGGACTACCGTCCGTTTAAATCCTTGTCCCTACAAGCGGACGTGCAGCAAAGCATTAACAGTGTATATGAAGATAATATTAGAGGTCTGTTTAGATTAAACTATTTTTTCAGTAATTAACTGATTAACCAGGTTTCGCTATCGAAAATTTTTTCGGGAGAAATTTCAAAATGAAAATACTTTTTATTCCCATCTTATTACCCGCAATATTTCTCTGTTTCACTTCATCCGCGTCTGCCCAGGAAAATACTGTGGCGAAGGAAGACAAAGATCTGGCATTTTCTCATAAATTACATGCTATTGAGCAGGAAATAGACTGTCTTACCTGCCATGAACAGGCTGAATCAAGTGAAACGGGCAAGGATAATTTATTGCCCTCTAAACTGGTTTGTAATGACTGTCATGGAGAAGCCGAAGTGGGTAATCCTGAAGTACTTCCTCTCATTCAAGAATATAGCCCAAAATTCGCTCACAAAACGCATATAGGCGCGGGCTTAAACTGTGAAAATTGCCATTCGCAGATTGAACAACAAGAGTTCGTTGGTCAGTTGCTCTCATTGCCAAAAATGAGCGATTGTATGAGCTGTCACGAGAGCAAGGCCGTTTCAAATGAATGCAACACCTGCCATCTCCCCGGTGAAAATTTGAAGCCAGCCAGCCATACAGCGAATTTCATACATTCCCATGGTGACATGGCACGAATTGGCTCAACTGAGATGAATGTGAACACAGACTGTGCCACCTGCCATCAACCGCAGTTCTGCCAAGAGTGTCATGAGGGGGATAATTTGGATCGGCTGGCGCACCCGTTAAATTACCAGTTCACACATACCCTGGATGCCCAGGGTAAAGAAAAGCAATGTGCGGTTTGCCATACAGAACGAGCCTTCTGTATTGAATGCCATCGGGATAATCAGATTATGCCGCACAACCATATTGCGGGGTGGACCAACAATTTTCCCAATGACGGCGGGCGTCACAAAGTTGAAGCATTGAATGATTTGGAAGCTTGTATGGCGTGTCATGAGCAAAATGCGCAGCAAGTTTGTCAACCATGTCATGGACAATAAAATTAGGTAGAGCACAATGAAACAAGAATTTCTTATCGGCTTGATATCGGTCTTAGTATTTATCTTTTTATTTGGTTGCAGTCAAAAAAGAGAACCTTTGAGTATTTCGACCCACCCGGAAGGATGGACAAAACGAGCCTATGATAGTTTTCATGGAAAAGCAATCGACTCCAACAGCCTGACATTGGAAAGCTGCCAGTCTTGCCACGGAGAAGACTACCGGGGCGGCACATCTGAGGTTTCATGCTTTTCATCGGGTTGTCACGACGCTGATTATCCTCATCCGGATGGTTTTGCCAATCCGAATTCTCCAAATTTTCATGAGGAATACTTTGCTGAAATAAACTGGAATTTAATGGCGTGTCAGCCTTGTCATGGAGCTTCCTATGACGGTGAAGGAGTAAGCGATAAAAGCTGTTTGAGCTGTCACAAATCGGCGGGAGGACCGGAAGCCTGCAATACCTGCCATGGATCGCAAAACAATGCTGCTCCTCCCGAGGACCTTGAAGGCCATACACAGACAACCGCTCCAGGAGTGGGTGCGCATCAAGAACATGTTGCGGGCACCACGTGGTCGACCTATAAACAAGGGGAATGTTCAAAATGCCATATCGCCCCTGCAGCCTATAGTGATCCGGGACATATCGATGCTACGCCCCGCGCCGAGGTTCCATTTGGTGGTTTAGCAACTATGAATGGACAATTAAATGCCACCTACGATAAATCCAACTTCAAATGTGACAATGTGTACTGCCACGGAGGTTTCGAATTCAAGAAGAGTGACAGTCAATACCAGTGGGCCTACGCCGATTCGATTATCAGGGGAAATAATCCTGCGCTCTATTGGAACTTTGTTGGTACGGGACAAGCCGTTTGCGGCAGCTGCCACGGCATACCACCTGAGGGACATATCGCGGCCAGTGAGTGCGGTGGATGTCATGGAGATGTTGTGGATAACAATTTTAACATCACCAATAAGTTTCTGCACATTAATGGTCAAATAGACGTCTTTTAATCCTTGTTCAGTCAGTCATCATAGTTGAAAATGCGGAGATTCAGCAGTTGAATTTCCGCATTTTTTTTTTTGCCCTCCAGGTACGAATCATCCGATCCTTTGAATCAAAGGTCCATCCGCTTCGGGTGGAGAAAAAGGCCCGGTTTTGGGTAAAAGACACTTATATCTCGACCAATAATGCAATAGATCTTATGAGCCCTTTTAAAGCTTTTCCGGAACGTTATAAGGGTTGAAATCCTTATGTTTTTGCTCCCCAAAAATTTTTCCACGCCTTCAAGGCCATGGCTAATAAATACATCACCTGATTTTTTTCACAGTAGGGGCGTTCGGTGGAATGCCCCTAACGCTGAAGTCAATTGGATTGAGCGATATGCAATTTCGCGATTATCCCTGCGTGGTCCGAAGGCCACAGCCCTGAAGCTGTGCGCTCATTGAACTCATCACCCACCACAATTGCCTGAACGGGGCCAATCTCATTCTGCCCGGCAGGATCACCCTGATTACGAACGAAAATCAAATCGATTCGCTGGGTAAGGTTTATGTTTTCATTTCTTAAGTCGGAATCATGTGGAGCAGTAAAACCATCACCCTCGCTTCCGACAAGATTGTGAGGCCATACATCAACATATCCTGCATTTGGGTCCACAAAATCCTGATATGTTGGACCGCCGTTTGGATTGCTGGAAGTGGGCGCCGGCGTATTAAAATCCCCGACCAAAATAATGGGCAGCGTTTCGCCGGCTAAGGTCCCAATTAATTCCAGTGCCTGTGGCTCTCGAACTAATACGGAAAAAGCTTCCAAATGCGTATTGACAAAACGGTAGGTCTTTTGCCCCACCTTAGCGTTAACCGCAACATATCCCCGCGGAATTACAATAGGTGGAAGACCCGGAATGGGAACAGGAAGCGTCGCAATGTAATTGGCTGCCGCCGGATTGGAAACCTCCACATCATGCCTCGCCAGGATTACATCGGAATCGCGTAACCGAACGTAGTCAACCCCTGGACCGCCGTTTACCAGGCGTGGAACAACTATATCAATATTATTGATGGAATTTGCCACCACGTAATTCAGTCCCCGGGCGGCAAGCGCATCCAGCAAAATTTGCAGATAGTCCAATTGTTCCACAAGAGTGCCCGGACCTGGAGGCAAAGAGGAAAACCGCTGGATCAGTGAAACTTCCTGAAGCCCGATGAGATGCGGTTTTTTCTGCGCAACATAACCGGCAATAGTCTGGGCGCGTTCCGGGAAGTTGGTCAGAAACAGCGTATCATAAGCTGCAGCGACCTTCAGGGAAAGATCGAACAAACTGGTTGCTCCAAGCACGATATCCACGTTTGCCCCAACGTAAACATTCCAGGTCATAACATCGACCTGTGCGCCGCCCTTGCCGCCCTTTAAAAACTGCTGAGTTTCAACCGACCCGATTTCTTCAGCATTGGGCGACAACGGTGATTTTTCCGTACAGCTTGTAAAAAAGAATAGCAGCAATCCTGCTGCAACGAAACGAATCATTTTATAGTTCATAACCACCTCCTTTTAAAGGATAACTTGAAGCTTTTGTCCGGGAAAACTTAATAAACCCGGATTTAATTTATAGATTATTCACGATCTGTCAAAGAAAAAATGCGTGGGTAATCCGAAATGAGTGTTGTTGTGAAGTTCCGTGGGGATGGGGGCGTTATTTTCGCTGAATACAATATTGGTCTTAAACTAGCTGCAAAAATAAACCCCATGGCGTTCAGGCCATGGGGTTACGAAATCCAACCGATGGGCGATTCTCACCTATTTAATCAGGCTCACCTTTTTTACCAAAACCTCATGGTTTGTATTCAAGCGTATGAAATAAATACCGCTCGGATATTGCGCCGCATACCATTTCAGAGGATAATCCCCTGCCGGCTTCCAATCATTAACAAGAGTTGCCATTCTCTGCCCGGTTATGTTAAATACTTCAATTTTAACATTACCCGGTGCTGAGACGGTATAAAGGAAATTTGTTTCAGGGTTAAATGGATTGGGTCCTGCGACCTTAAGACCAGCCGCTCCGCTTTTCGGTTGCGACATTGCCATTGAATTGGAGGGATCATACCCGTCCGAAAGCGTTTTCATGAACGCCACAATCGCCATTTCTTCTGCAGTAGTTAATCCAAGATCGCCTAATTCATCGGTATTCACAGTGGCGGGTACTTCCGGCGCGGGCCAGCCTTCTCCTTGAACATCCCGGGTATTGTAAAAATGAGTGATTTCTTCCAGAGATTTGAAGTAGCCGTTGTGCCCGTATGCTTTTACAAATAGCGGATAAGGTCGTTTATCCACATTGCGAAGGGTGGGAACTTTGTGTTTTCCCCATTCGGCATTATAAACTTCCTCAGAGTACCCCGCACTCTTTAAAAATCCGCCCAAGCCAGGGTCAATCCAATCTTCACCGGCAGGATTCCATTTGGGGGGCATGGTATAGAACGGATTACCCGGGAATTTAGGAATTCCGAGGTTGTCATAAGAAAAATCAGTGAACAAAGGGGGTACGTGGCACAGGGCGCACCTACCACCGCCTTCTTCCTCATCCATAAACAGATTCATGCCCAATTCTTCTTGCTGGGTAAGGGTTGCTTCGCCCTTTAAATAATAGTCAAATTTGGAAGTGAAGGGATTCACCTCTGCAGATGCCTCAAAAGCGGCAATCGATAGGGCGATGCGGTCATAGGTCCTCTCTATATCGTCCTTCTTTTTGAACATGGGCGGATCACCCCATACCGCTTTAAAAAGTCCGGCATATTCGGAGAAGGCCACTTTGATACAGACAGATTGTTTATTGGGATTATTCATCTCCAGGGGATTCAGAAACGGACCGCGCGCTTGTTCCGCTAATGGATCACCTAGTTCCCATCCTGTTGCCCGTCCATCCCAGAACATTCCGCCGAGAAACAATTCTTCTGTATCATCATAATGAAAAATTGGGCTTTCACCGCCATATGCCGCCGTGGGCGGTTTGCGGTTTCCGAAACGAGTAAATACTGCTCCGGGATAAACCGAAGTTTCGTTGTTAATTTGAGATATCGGACCGGTAAAGCCCACTTCCGGAGCATGACAGGTGGCGCAAGATTGCCCGGGCGGAGTGGATAGGTTTTCATCGAAATATAGAAATTTACCTAGCTCCTCTAGCGGCGACAATCCATTCTGAGCCAATACTGCCGGGCTTACAATGAAAATGACGGCAAACAATACCATGAATGTTATCATTTTACCCATAATACATTACCTCCTTTTTGATGATACCAATGCATTTAGAAACACCTATTAGTAATTACTGTAAACCATCACCTCCTTTCTTTTCATGTGAATTATTTAGCAATTATTAAAGAAATGCTTGCTTCCTCTTCCTCATTTCAAACCGGCCAAATAGCCTAGGAAAAACTTAGAATAGCAGAACCCCCAAAGAAGAATGAGAACAGGAAAAGGCAGGCAAAATCCATGTCTGTTATTACACCTCCTTTTGTCTAAGAAGCTGTTGTGAATTCAATCACAATATAGTAAACCAAAGTTATACTTCCTAATCTATTTTGACATAAATCTAATAATTGCCAATGAAGTGATTGACCAATATAAGGATGACCCTTGAGGCTAGCGAAGCGCTGAAGGAGGGAAACATAAATCGTTAGCTCCACTATTTATAGCAGGCATCACTCTTAGCTGTTTAGCCCAATATACATCCCACCCAAATAGGGCACCAGCCAGATCAACCAAACGATAAGACTAAATCGGTGAAATTCTTGTCGAGCCAGTGTGCTTCCTTTATGCACCACGATGGTGGCCCAGATTGCATGAGCCATCATGAGCCATAGGGCGATCTGCCCGGTAAGTGTGTGCAATTCCAACAGGTCAAATGGCCCTTCTGAGATTTTGTGCATGGCCCAAGTGCCGGATACATCGAATATGAAACCAGACCAAAAAGCCATTACATGCCAGGATTTAAGATATTGGGCAATACGCTCTGACCAAACCCCTAGTGAATAAAAGATGAGTGCAAGCGTAATAAGAATGGAGGATACGATTAATAGGGTGGACATAAATCTCTATCGGTTTTCCTGGCAGTATTACTCGTTAGGGGATTCCAATTTACGGTGGAACAAATATGCAAATAATACCTTCACTAAAGTTTGATATCTGGGAAAGCTATGTTTTTTAATCGAATTCAAAGAAAATGTTTTGCCAGAGGTAATTGCTTTTGCGGCCAAAATTCCGCTTTTAACTGCAGGACCTATCCCCTCTCCCATATCTTTGGTGGCAAGTCCGGCAGCGTCTCCAATGAGAAATGAATTATTGATTTGAACTGTATCAACATTATCTCTGATATAATAGATGTAGCCTTTAGGGTTGAAATGATACTCCTTAACCAGTGAAAGCCGTTCTAATTCCTTAGTAAAAAATTGCCATCGATTTCCAATGGTATCATTATTGGCTTTTAGTTTTTCAGAGAACCCACCAATCCCGATATTTAAATATCCATTGCTTTTGGGTACATACCACGAGTACCCGGGGAGTTTGTTTTGAAGAAACCAAAGATGACAATTTCCATCCTGATAATCATAAGGAAATTCCTCCTCAAGAGTTACCACCAATAAATCCTTAGCCCGAGGATTAGCATGCTTGAAAAACGTTCGATATACAGGACAATGCGTGCCGCCTGCGCCCATTAAATATTTGCACCGATATTGATCGTCAATGATATAATGATCACCGTCTTTTATTATGTCCTTGACTTCATGGGTCTCTACGGAAATACCCGATCGTTTCAACAGCCAGTGATCGAACTCATATCTTCGGATGGCATATTGATGGACTTTTACATCCAACTGCTTGCCATAAACATGAATTTGAAAGCTGTCAAATTTAATCAGGCTATGCGGATAATTATTGGGATCAATCTGCAGATCATTGATGACTCCGGGGGTTATCCAGCCTGCACATAGTTTTGTTCTGGGAAATTCTTGCTTATCGAGAATCAGACATTCGACGCCGTTTTGTCTTAATTTCCATCCACAGGTCGAGCCAGCCGGTCCGCCGCCGACGATTATGACTTTGGAATAGATCATAGATTAATAGGGTTATTAGACATTATAGAAACTCCCGAAGTACTTAAAAACATGGTAAAGTTATCATTAGCTAATTCGACAATTCGGTTGCTCCCGGCCTGTTTTTGTCATTACAATTTGCCACAATTGGTGGTTCCGCGATCTGAAACCGCCGGCACTGCCAAGTAAATAAAAACGCCACATTCGATAAAATCGTTCGCCATATTTATCTTTTAATTGGGGCCAGGCATTATTGAAATTTTGATACCAGGCCATCAGTGTCTTATCATAATCCGGCCCAAAATTGTGCCAATCTTCCATTACAAACAGCCTTTCCATTGCTTTGGCAATCTGCGCGATTGAAGGCAACATGCCATTGGGAAAAATATATTTATCGGTCCATTTATTAACATGAGTCGAGCTTCTGTTACTGCCAATGGTATGGATAAAAGCAATGCCATCGTCTTTTAAGCATCGATTTACGACTTCCATGTACGTATCGTAATTCTTATATCCCACATGCTCCAGAATACCAATCGAAATGACGGCATCGTATTCCCCATCAGCATCACGGTAATCCTGAAGTCTCAGTTCAACCGGTAATCCCTTGCATAATTCTCTTCCAAGTTGGACCTGTTCTTTGGATATGTTTACTCCCACAATTTTCGCGTCATATTTTTCAGCCGCATACTTAGCAAAGCTGCCCCATCCGCAGCCTAACTCAAGAACGGTCATCCCCGGTCTCAGATTAATTTTCTTACAAACTAAATCTAACTTTGCCTCCTGGGCCTCATCAAGATTCTTAGCGTCTTTCCAATAAGCACAAGTGTAATTCAGTCTGGAATCCAGCATGGCCTGATATAAATCGTTCCCCAGGTCGTAATGTTGTTCTCCAACCACATGAGCTCGGGATTTTTTCTGTCGATTAAAAAGTCTTGTCTGCAATACATACAATGTAGTCTTCCAGTTTCCCCTTATTTTTCTATGGAGCTTTGCTCTAAGAATTCTATTGATAAATTCATCCAGAGCCTCGCAATCCCACCAACCGTCCATGTAAGATTCTCCTAAGCCCAAAGCTGCTTCACTCAGGATTCGTTGGTAAACCCGATTGTCGTGTACCTGAATATCCCAGGGCTTTGTGCCATTAATAGAAATGCCTGCTCCGGATAATAACTCTGATACCAATTGTTTTGCTTTCATTTTCTTCAATCAATATGATTCATGTTAATTTTTTAATGATCAGATTGATAATGCTAGTTAAGAAATTCATTCTAAATATTTTTGAAATCTCAAAGATCTAACCCTTCGCATTAACCGGACACGCTGACCCGGTGATCTAAATGGGAGTTTAGCATTTGAGTATGCAAATAATCAAGGCGAAAGTAAACAAGCGGGAAGGGTGTTCTGTATGATTGGGAATTTGCAGCCAATATTCCTGCGCGGTTTTACCAATTGGCGGAAATATACTGTTATGACAGGAGGCGCATATAATACATCGTTAGACCCCGCCACTCATGGCGGGGTCTATGCGACAAACAATTTGTATCAGTCCAGCGGCGGCGGGCCGGGCGGATTTGAAGGTAAACCTTTTATCTGCTGTGTAAATATAAAAACAACGGCGATAAATAGGAATGCGCTAAGCAGCACGGCTATCCGGGCTGCCAAATTCGACCGATCAATACAAATTGCCAAAGGTGAGAAATGTGAAGGTAAATTGCCAACCAAACCTACCAGAACAACGAGTGCCAGCAATGCTACTGTAATGCCGGCGATGCCCGCCCACGGAATCAGTGCCGTTAATAATGAAAATGCCAAGGCAGCGGCATAAATTCCCGTTAAGGCAATAACTTCGGCAAGCCGGTTGAGTAAATTGTCTGCTTCCGCCTTGCAGGCCGAGCAGTTATTGGCAACGTGATCACGAGCCATGTAAAAAGCGACGGCGGCGGCAGCAGCGATCACTGCAGCAGCAATGATGAAGCCCGGGGTAGCAACGACGCCAAAGAAGGATCCATTGGCCACCATGGCCGAACCCAATATAAGCACTGATACCGAAAGACCTGCGTTGGCTGAAGCAATCAGCGCAGAGATATACCCGATATTACAATTCATCCTAACCTCCAGAGTAATATGAAATGGAATATTAGTTTTAAGTGATATGTAAAGATTGTGCAGCCTTATAACATACCTTACTCCAACCCCTTTGAAGCATACCTATAATTTACTATCGCGAATTTGCGGATTGCCAATTCTTTTTATGCGGGGCAATTCAATGGGATGGGTCAGGCACAACACAACCTTAGAGGTTGGCTCTATTTAGTCCGCTAAGGCAGACTGTAATAGATGGTTGTTATAATTTTGATTTCATCTATTCCAGTTGGCCATAGCCAACTGATTAAGAATGAAGATTAGTCTTCCGGACAAACTTCAATGATTGTGATCCTTATATCACTATTGAGGAGTTGTTTGTTTATGCGATGGAAAGCCAAATGTACCGGGCAAATAAAATCTGATACTCCAGTGGGATCTTGCCACTTTGAATATTACAAAATAGACATGCCTGTTTATGGGTGCAAATGGTGACATAATACCAACCCGGGGAGGCATAATCGTATTCTTTTAGTCGCAAGGAACGTCTGTTAGGCTTGGTTATATCGTCTTTTGGATTGAATTGAAACACCTTCGCCCCATGAGACAACGAATAAGGAGTCACCACCCCCGTTAAATTATGGAGCCCAGGTGCAGAAATATAAGCTCAAGATTGACGACCTCTCTCCCACAGGGGTGGCAATGTTACTTCATTAATACCATCTTTTTCACCTTTATATATTCACCGGCTTGCAGCTTATACAAATAAACACCACTGGGAAAATTAACTGCATCCCATTCGTATTCATATTTACCAGCAGTTAATCGGCCAGAAACCAATGTAGAGACTTCCTCACCCAAAGTATTATAAATCTGCAACCTGACAAACTCAGTCTGCGGCAGTTCAAATGCAATAGTGGTGGCGGGATTGAAGGGATTCGGAAAATTTTGCTGTAATTGAAAGGAAGTTATTTTCTGATCAGGATCTTTAATTCCGGCCGGACTAAAAAGAATGGAATCTGCTGTTAAGTTAAAATTATCGAAAATAACGGAAGTTGAATCTGTGGTTCCATTATTCTGCAATGAGAATGATAAATGCATAACATCCGATGAATTGAAAAGGTCTAAATATATCAGATTGGTATTGAAAAAACCTGCAACTGTGCTGCCTACCCTGGTTATGCGCAATGTTCCGCTAGTGTCCGTATTTGCCTGAGCTCCCTGCCATTGATATGGCGGAGCGATCCATACATGATAGTTATGGCCCCCAGGAAAACTTGCCTCATCACTGCGGACAACGCTAAATACCTGTCCTCCAAAAGTGGAGTTCAGCTGAACCTGATTTCCCGGCGAGCCATTTATCCGATTGATATAGGCATTGGAAAAGTCTACCGTGACATCAAAATCACCTTGTACTATAGGGCGAAATATCAGATGAATAGTATTCAAGACATGCTCTCCACCTGCTGACCTTGAAAAACGCACACCTCCCTGTGTGTCATCCATACTATATAACGTATCATTAGACTGAAGCTTCCAGTAAGTTGTAGTATCGACTCCAGTATCAAAGTTGTCAGTAAACGTATCTCCAAAAGAAGGAAGGAAATAAAAAACAAGAAGCAAGAGAGGAATGAGTATCATAGATGGCATAGATTGTTTAGAATAAGGTTTCATTTCATACCCCTCCTATTTTTTCTTGAAGCATAACAATGTTGAAAAGAATATATGTAGATTTTAAGAAATAAACCTTTAAGTTTTCATTTTCATTAATCACTCCCCGCGATGTTCAATCGAACAAATGATTATTTTGCTGTTTTAAAAATTGCTTAACAAACTTGCCTATTGATGGGTGCAAATAGTGATATAATAGCAACTGGCGATGCGTAATCATATTCCCTTACCCCGTGAGATAAACAAGAGGAATCCTTCTCCATAGCAAAATTGTATACCGGTAATTAAACATGTTCTCAAAATTTACTATCCCCTATCTCACGGGGTTAACCGGACGGACGACAATTGAAGCACAGGTGCAGAAATACATGCTCACCATTGACGACCTCTCTCCCACGGGATGTTAACGTTACTTCATTAATATCATCTTTTTCATGTTTATATATTCGCCAGCTTGCAGCTTGTACAGATACACCCCGCTTGCCAGTTCGCCCGCAGTCCATTCATATTTATGGTCACCCGCGCTTAGCTTATCTGAAATCAGATTAGCCACTTGTTGGCCCGCAACATTGAAAACATCCAGAGACACAAATTCGGAACTTGGAAGGCTGAATTCAATGGTTGTAGAAGGATTGAATGGATTCGGATAGTTTTGGTACAGTTTAAAAGTCCTGGAGATTGAGTTTGTTGGCACATCGGCAGACGTCGTGAACTCATCATAGAGTGAATCGATTTCTTCAGGCGTTATCATGCGGTTGTAAATTCGGACATCATCTATCTTGCCATTGAAAATCTCAGTGACGCCCGGGACATCGCGCCCGATTTCCAGTGGAAGACTGTTTGGACTAATAGGACCAACCAGCGTGTCTGCACCGATAAAAACGCCGTTGACATAGGCTCTTACCGTATCGTCCTTTAAAGTCGTAACGATAAAGTACCACTCATTAAAGTTCAGCGTGTCAGGGACAGTAACCCCATTATTCCAGTTATTTATGGCGGTATTTATTCCCCCGCTTCCAACCGACAGACGATATTGAAAGGCATTGCCGCCTGAATTTGACTTCATCAGAATAGGACCAAACGGTTGGCCGATAGGGCTCCAAGAATACAAGTTAATCCAGGCAACTTGGGATAGTTCCGTGGTTGGAGACTCCAGCGTCGCAGAGTTGGGGATGGTAATGAACGTGGAAGCTCCGTTGAATTCATAGGCCGCGCTGTCAATTCCGAAGCGGTCGGTGGTTAAGACCGCTCCCATTACGGTTCCATTATTGCCATTGCCGCTTTCATCATCAGCATTTCCGCTAAATGGATAATAGGCGACAAGCCCTGAATCCAGGTTCACCTGTGCCGGAAGGCTCCCATTAGCCAGTATTAACACCACGG
>WOR8_10001418_pt1 | contig 24322 bp, 14 predicted proteins | sample DeeMarSeWOR38_10_FD_19890 | JGI IMG/M metagenome (IMG submission 19890) | reverse complement strand
TCCGAACCCGGCAGTTAAGCCCACCTGCGTAATCCTCGGTACTATGATGCGCGAGCTCATGGGACGATTACCCTCTTAAGAGGGCTTGAACCTTTGGACTAGGTGGAGAGCTCTGATTGATTCCTTCGGGAGCCTTTTGGAGTAAGCTTCACTGTTTGAAATCCTTAGGCTCTCGGTACGCTGTCAAACCATTCTTACATTTACTTATTTTTATGACCAACTAAAATTATACATTTTTTAAAATTATCATCTGGAATTAAGCTTATTGTGTAATCTAGGTTTTCAAAAAATCTTTTTATTTCATTAATATTCCATCCCATAAATGATTTTGATTCAAAGAAAATTATTTTCCCATCTTCTTTTAAAACTCTATTAATTTCATTAAAAATTTGTAACCTTTTTTTACTAGAAACACAATAAAAAAATTGACTTGAAACAATAATATTTATATTTTTATCAGGAAAATTAAGAGATTTTGTAATATCTGTTAGTATAAAATCACATTTATTTTCTACATCCTCAATAATTGCATTTTCTTTTGCATTTTTTAAAGTGTTTCCAAAAAAATTTATTTTAATAATATTGATAATTCGTGTTTTTAGGTTTTCATTTTTAAATGAAAATATGTCAAAGCCATATGCTTTTCCTTTTTTTAGGAACTTAGCAAATCCAATTGCTAAAAAACCAGAACCTGTTCCTAAATCAAGAACTAACTCATCACCTTTTAAATCTGCAATTTTTATAATTTTTTTTAATAGGTTTTGACGACTTTTCAAAAAATGTCTTTTATATTTTATTATAAAAAAATATATATAACATATTAATACAAATATGATAATTGGAATAATTAATAAAGTTAAAAAATTAGAAATAACTATTGTAAAAAACACCAATATTAGTATAAATAAAAATAAAAAACGACTTAAAACATGTGATAACGGATAGCCATAATATGGTTTTTTTTTCATTTACAATATCAAAATTTAGATGTTTAATAATAAGTTTACTAAATTTATAATCAATTTTTATTTTCTTGTTTAATTGCAGATGTTATAATCTTACTATTTTTAAGTGTAATAAATGGATTTTTTTTTAAAAAATTCTCTATTCCTTTATTATCAATATTTAAAACCTTAAAAAAATAATTATCAGCATTTTCACTACTTGTTTTTTCTATTTTTACTCCCCATTTTCTTTTATAGCTAAATAAACCGTCATTTATAAAAGGTCTACAAGATCCAAAATTTACTAATTTCACTCCAATTTTTTTTGCATAAGAAATCAAATAAAAATACGATCCTGCAATTACCCCTTGCTTAATACAATCAAATTTACCTTCCATGATACCTGCATAAGTAGCGTATATCTTATCTTTCTTTTTTATAAATAGTCCTCCAAAGAAATAATCATTTCCAAGTTTTATAAATAAAATCTTGCCGCCCTGTTCAAAAATATGTTTTATTGAGTAAAAATTGGCATATTTTATAAATTTTCCATATTTCCATGAAATATAGGGCAGATACATTTTATTATAAAACATTTCTAATTTACTAGGATCTTGAGAGATTTCATAGCTGTATTCATATTTTTTTAATTTTCTTATATCTTCTTTTACACTTTTAGAAATCTTTTTATAAATTTTTTCAAGACTTTCTGAAATGTCAAGTGTAGTTGAAATCCATTCAGGAATAATTGTGTAACCTTGTTTTTCATAATAACGAGAATAAAACCTATCGTTTTTTATAAAAATCGCATCAATTGATAAATCATTTTGGTTTACCTTTTTTTTAATATTCCAAATAAATATTTTGAAGCTTTTTTTAATTTCAGGTTCTTTTGAAAATAAGATGCTTGATAGATATGGAAATAATCTTTCATCACCTATGAATAAAATAGTGAGATTTTTTTTGCTATGTTTTTCTTTACCGCTTACAATATATGCTGTTGATAATAATTGGTTAATAATTATAAAAAATCTTGAAACTATAATTATGAAATAATCAATAATTGCTAGAATTGTTCTTCTAATTGGTTTTGGTAAATATATACAAGCATTTGTAAAATCTCTAACAATTTTATATTTTATTTCATCTTGCTCTTTTACTAACCACCAGCGAGTTTTTAGAGTTGAAAGCAATGAAATTTTTTTTTCTTTTTTCATTTGAAGTTTTTATTATCCCTCTGGAATATATAACATTTTATAAAGTTGGGGACTATGAACGTAATTATAGTTATGTATTGAATTTGGAAAATGAGTTGTCAAATCATCCATAATTTGATGTAGCTCATCGATATGTTTTAACCATAAATCAAGCTCCAGATCATAATAACCTATAGATTTATCAATCATTACAAGGTGTGGATTTAGTTTAATATAGTTAATTATCCTTCCTCTCTCCCTATAATCATTTATATTTATATTTACCTTATAAAAATGAAATCCTAATTTTGCATAGTCAATATCCACTCTAAATCCTTGTATTACATCCTTTTTGATAAGCCTTCTAATTCTATTTTTTACTGTGTCTACGGTTGTGTTTATTTTTTTTGCTATTTCTACTGTTGGGATTCTTGCATCTTTTGCTAAAATCTCTAATATTTGAAAATCTAATTCATCAGTTTTTAATTTTCTACCACCTCCTGTAATTTCATGTATCTCCCTATCTTTACTTTCATATTTATCAACAATAAATGAGTGTCTAAAAAGGTGTAGTTGAACATAGTTACAAAATATTTGATGTTTGAAATATTGTCTATATCTCCTTAATGTTTCCTCCCAAAAAATATGAAAATCATGCATGTCTTTTACCCACATTACAACAGCTAAATCGTAGTCACCTTCAAAGCTACCCACCCACCAAGTATACTTATTTTTTACAAAATAATCAATTATTCCTTTTTTTATATCGGGAGTTACATTTTTTAATATCAAATAAACTCTAAAGCTATTATAACCTAATTTAAATGAATCAATTACTGTATAATAAAAACCAATTATGCCTAATTTTTCTAGTCTTTTTATCCTATAAAGTACAACATTTTTATGTAATCCAACTTTTTTACCTATTTTAGATAGAGATTGTCTTGAGTCATAATCAAGCTCATAAAGTATCTTCCTATCTTTTAAATCAATTTTTTCCATTTTATTGTTCATAATATGTTTTTTATTTATATCTTTTCCTACTTTGCACAATTTATTAATGAAAAATGTTATAATATCCTATCAGTATCTTATATTAAGGTAAAATACCCTATACCGGAAAAAATATATACCACAAGATACAAATATATATTGAATAGATTTCCGGGTGAAGAGATAATATAAAAAAAGAAGAGGTGAATTTTAGATGCGAAAAGGAGTATCCTTATTAATAGCAATAAGTGTGATATGCGTTAGCATATCAGGAGCTGCTATTTCTATAAATGATAATACGAATAATTACACAAATATCGAAGAAGAAAAATTTGTGGTTAATAAACCAACTGAATCTCCAGAAATAAATAATATATTATTAAAAAGTATAAAACAAAATGTAGATAAATATCTAAATATAGATAAATACAATCCAGAGATTTTTAACTATATAAATAATGGACCTGCTTTAAAAACACTAGATGATGTAAGTTTTCCATGGTCTCTTTCAGAAGAACCATTAAGAGCTGATTACCTAAAATGGATTATTCGTGTAAATTATGGTGATAACTATTTTGAACAAGAATTGGATATATCCCCTTCTGATTTCAAAGAAAGGTTCCTTGAACATCCTCTTCACTATGAATATATTTATTTTGATGTTGATGAAAATGGCGAGAATGATTTAAAAGTATTTTACAGTTTTTTCACATCTACAATAATAAATACCCAAAAAAATATAGATGTAACATCATTGGAAACATGTTTGAAGGTTGATGCTGGAGATATCCCAGATCGAGATGAAAAATTGGAAGTATGGTCTGAAATTAAACTTAATTTTGGCCTTCTACCAAAAAGTAAGGATCTTGGAAGATCTCTTTCATATAACACAAAAATAAAAACACTGCTTGAAAACTTCCTTGAAAAGATACAAAACAAGTTTTCAATTATAGATTTTCCACTAATTCAAAAATTGCATAATCTGTTTAATAAAATAATACAAATAGGGTGTACAGGGGATGATCTAAATCCTATTGTTGATGTTATGGCTGCTGATAATGATTGGATTAGTGCTGGTATTGGCATAGGTTCACCACAAGGTGAAAAAACACCGATATTTTTTGAAAAAAGATTTAGTGTCGCAAAAAAGAATATATTCCAACCTACAATTTTTGAGCATGAATTAAAACAGATTCAATCTGCTGTCCCTCTTGAACTATTGTTTGGTTTTAAATCTGGTAAAGCAAATACAAACAAACCAACTTTTGATATTGCTTTTTCTATTGAATTTGACCCAGCCATTTATGTATGTACACAATTTATTCCATTAGAAGCTTATGTTTATTACGGTTGGGATGTAGAAAGTGCCCATAGCACAGAAACAAAAGTAACCTTTTCTGCAAATTTATTAACAGGTATGGGTGAGGATACTGGACTTGCATTATTATTTGATAGCACAAATCCCATTGCAAGTAACCAACATTGGATGAGTTTTGAATTTGAAGGCATAGGCTTTCAATATAAAGCAAACCAAAAGCATAATATTGGTGTTTTATTAAGTTCACCAATATTTTCATCAAAGGTTAAATTTGTAGGCATTCCAAAAAATGTAAAATGTGAGCTTGATGTAGATCTTAACTTTATATATCAACCTGATGAAAAACTTGAAGCTTCAGGAAGCGGTGCTTTAAAACTTTTAGATATGGGCACTGAAAAGATGAACAGTGCGATTTTATATTATCCAAAATTAAGCTCAGATGAACCTGATATAGAATTTATAAAAATATCTGGTATTCCAAGTATTACACTTGGTGCAGAAGCAGACCTTTTAATTGATAATGACACTATGACATTAATTTCAGGAGAAGGAAGTGTTGGTCTGACTATGGGTAGTAATCTTGATAGAATACAGATGTTTTACAGAAAGGCAGATCCATACGATCCGGATATTATATTTATTGATGTCCCAGATGGAGTTCCTTCTACACAAACAGTAGGTGTAAATGCAAAATTATACATTGATGTTGATGATTTTTCAAATCCTGATAATTATGTTTATGGAAGAGCTTATAGAAGCTCGAGTGGTAATATAAATGAAATTAGTGGATTTTTACCTGGTCAAACAAGCCCAATTGTTAAAATCACTGAAATTCCAGCAAATTCAGAAGCAAAAGGAAAACTTACATGGAATAAACTACAAGGTTATGCTTATGCAAGAAGACAATCTTCAGGTGGGGAAGACCCAATTGAGATAAATATTGATATTGGAACTTTTCACCTTTACAACTATTTAGAGATTCTGGAGGGAATAATTGATTGTAGATTCCATTTGGCTGACCCAGGGTACTTCAAATTTGACACAACAAATGATATGCTTGGAGATACAATTGAGGTTGAAGATACATCAACTGGTAATATTCTAAATCTTGATGCATATAAGATTTCTGCTAATGATCTAGATTTGCAATGGAATCTTGATATGACCCAATCTCCTATCCCTATTGAGGAATTGACAGTAAAAGGCTCAGTATCCTTCTTTGAAGATTTCACGATTTCTGCTACTTATCAGGGCAAATATTTACAATTTGATGGTGATTGGACTGTTGGAAAGGCAGGTCAGTTTTCTATTGATTTTAATCAAAACAAACCAATTGAACTTATTTTAGATGATTTATTTCAAAACAATTCCCAATTTACCTTGGGCGGTGGTGTAATAATAAGTGATGATTTCCATTTTGATATCAAATGGAACTGGCAGGAAGGAACTCTTGCCGATCCTGGATATTTTAAAGTAAATGAAGATACAAATGATCCAAATTTTGATTGGATTGGTATTTATTTCACATATACTCCAGATGGATATACAAATCCACAGTATGGTGTTGAGATTGGTGGTAATGATATCGGTTTGATTGTATGGGTAAATTGGTATAAAAAACAAGGACAAATATTGCCAGAAATTGAATGGTATGTTGTGATTATGGGTGATTTCTATGCAGATCTATTATGGAATGGAGAGTGGCATGAGAATATTCAGACCTGGTGATTATGAGATTTAAAAGGAGGTATAAAATAATGAAATATAAAATAGATAAAAAATTTATAAAATTAGCTGTTATTGTTATCTTAACAATATTCTTGACATCATCTGCAAATTCAGCAATTGTGAATAACAAAGACAATATCTTGACTCCGCCTAAATCAACATTATATGAAAATTATTACGAATGGAAAGATGATTTTAATAACGAGCAATTAATCGATTCAGGTAATTCCTTTAACTATCTTGTTGAAAATGGAAAAGCAAAAATGATAGATACCTTCCCAATTTGGACTGACCCTGAGTGGGAAAGGATGAAACCAATAGAACTCACAAGTGATAGTAATTATAATAGTATAGCAATCTATATTGAAGTAATCTATGACTCAGATATGAAATCTGATTTTGGTGATATAAGATTTAAATATGAAGGTTATACTGGATTCCGCAAATATTGGATGGAGGATTATCAACCGAGCTCTTGGGCTAAATTCTGGGTGTTAATACCAGAAATTGACTCGGGTACAAGTATGCTTTATATGTTTTATAAAAACTCAGGTGCCTATTATGAAGGTAATTTTGGAGATGTTTTTACAGACTGGGAAGAAGAATGGGCAAATGATAATCAAATTACAACATTAAAACAAGCTGAGGAAGGATGTTGGGATCCTGATATTTCTTATAATGCTGATGATGATGAATTTTTAGTTTGTTGGGAACAAGGTATGCCATATTGGTATCCCTATCTCTCTGGTTTTAGACAAGAGATAAAAGCATCAATATACGAACCAGACGGTGATATCTTAGTATCTGAAAAAATTGTATTTAAGGATAGCGGAGTAGATTATTGGAGAAATGAAAATCCATCTATTGCATATGGTACAGATAGCTGGTTTGTCGCTTGGGATCATTGGAAACCTAATGAAAAAAATCCACCAGCAACTACAAAGGATATTTATGCAAGAACTGTTAAGAGATCAGGGTCAAGTTTAGACGTCGGAACTGTTAGGGTTGTAACAGATGATGGTGCCTGTCAAAATACCATTCAAGCTGATGCAAATGTAGAATTTGACTCTGTTAATGAAAAATTCATGGTTGTCTGGGAAGATGGCCGTGATGGAACTAGTGATTATGATATTTGGGCTAGACTCTATACATCAGCAGGTGCTCCTACTGGTGATGAAGAGCGATTATGTAATGATGTAAACTCCCAATGTGAACCTTGGGCTGCTTATGATCCAAATAATGAACAATACTTTATAGTTTGGGAAGATGGTGTGAATGCTGCAACTGGTCCCTTTAGAATAAAAGGTGGCCTGTATGATTCAGATCTAAACACGATAAGCACTTTTACTGTAGCAGAGCCAACTGGTTATCCTAATGATGACTTGGATTATAATTTTCCCTGTGTTGAATTTGATATTGACTCCGAACGTTTCCTTGTTACATGGAATGAAGCAGATATTAGTGATGGTGTTTATAGAGGTGATATCCTAGGTAAGATTTATGATACATCGGGTAATGTAAAGGTTAATACATTTACCATTAGCACCGGTAGCTTTGAAAGATCTGATATAGTTCCATATCTTAGTGAAGCATTCTTTGTGGCATATGATAATCAGGCAAATGTATATGGACAATTAGTAACAGCTGAAGGTAATTTATTAGGTTCAGCTGTACAGATGTCCACCAGTCCATCTGCAAAAGCTGATTGGGTGAATTTAGACACAGACGGCTCAGAAATTTTTGCAGCATGGGAGGATACACGAATAACATATTATCCAGAAAGATATGACTTTTTCCCTGATGTATTTGGTAATCTTCTAAATCTCAATATCCCTGGTGGTAATGAGGTTACTTATGAGTTTTGGGATGAAAAACAATTTATCTCTGAAGCCCAGATTATATCTAATGATATAGAGCCTGAAAATCTTGAAAAATGGCATCAATTCCTTGAGGTATCAACTGAAACTATCACTTTTAGCATACTTGATGAAAACTATAATGTGATACCTGGATATGGTGATATCAATTCAGGTCAAGATCTTTCTACTATCAATCCCTCACAGTACCCACTTATCAAATTGAAGGCTTTCTTTACTAGAACAGATCCAACCTATACCCCTACATTGGATAGTTGGACTATCCTTTATGAAGGTCTTGATTTGGATCCCCCTGTTACAACAGTGACAAATGTTGATGGAGATTACGCTCCAAATCATAATTGGTATAAAAGTGAAAATGTAACCATTTGGCTAAAAGCAGTGGATTATCCTGAAGATACTGGAAGTGGTATAGATAAAACTTATTATACTTTAAATGGTGGAGAGGAATTTATATATAACGTAGGTAGTGGAATTGATGTTTATGCATCAGAGCCAGATTTTTGGGCAATTGTCGAGGTAAACTTCTGGTCGATTGACAAATCAGGCAATATCGAAGATAGAACAAAGGCTCAAAACTATAGAACAATAAAAATTGATGCAAGACCTCCTTATGTAATAATTACTTCACCTGAAAATGAAGAAAAGGTACAAACCCCATTTTTAGTAACAGCGGATGCAACAGATAACTATGAAGTTGCTTATGTAGAATTTGACATTGAGCCTTTTGGTAAAAGACCTGGTCTACCTTGGAAAGATGAGACCCCGCCTTGGGAATGGTTGTGTAATGTTGACCCGATGGCACGTGATATAGATGAACTTGAGCCAAGGGGTGTAAATGTTATGGTACGAGCTCAAGTTTATGATGTTACAGGGCAAACTTGGATTGATGAAAATTGGATTCATATTTCAAATTGGAACAGTAGAGGTAAAAGCACAATAAACAACATTAAAACTATATTTGAATCAATTAAGCTTGCTATTGCTATTGGTGATAAGCTAGATATTGAAATCCCAACTCCAGATAATTCTGATTTAGTAGAATTTAAGGCAAAAAGAATATTTTCAATATCTGAAAACATTATTTCAGATATTTATTTCTCAGATGGATGTTCAGCTAGCTTTGATATACCTACTGGTTTTTATAAAATCACAGCAACCACATATAAAGAAGAGGAAGAGATAGAAAACACTCTGGTTTATAGAGTATTATTTATCAACCTATAGACATGCATATCTCCTCCCCCCTTTTCTTTCTATTTAAATAGTAAAAAATCAAGACTTTGGTAGCTTTTGTTAACAAACATTTAAATAATATTATTACTGTTATTTATATTTAAGAATTAAATAATGGGGGAATAAATATAAAGAAACTAAAAATCGTAAGTATATTTGTAGCAATATCTGTATTATTTGGAGCATTTAATGTAATTGCTGCAAGCGAAACAGAAGATGATGGAATAAATATATTAATTGAGGAAGACCATGTTTCCTTTTCTCAAGCAACAATTTCACAAAAAGGAGAATATATATCTGTAAATGTAGAAGAAACAAATACGGCTCTTAAAGTTACAGGTCTACCAATATTGCCTTCTTATACAAAAACATTTATATATCCGCGTGGAACAAAAATAAAAAATGTTGAATGTATAATCTCAGATGTCAAAACACAACTAATTGATGGTAAAATTCAGCCTACACCAGAACCAGTTAAATTGGTTTCCATTAAAAATACTATAAATCAAAAAAATACAATAGATGAATCTATTGAAGACTCAGAGATTTATTCTAGTTTAGATCTTTATCCTGATAGATGGTTTGACTATAAAGTACATTCAGGACTGATTGATAATGAGCCTTCAATTATTCTTAAGGTAAATTGCTATCCTGTTCGTTATTTACCAAAAGAAAATACTATCCATATAGTAGATAGTTTTGATATAAAAATAACTTACGAGGAGCCAGTTAATCAAAAACCAGCTGAAAAACTATATGATATGGTTATAATTGCACCTAGAAGATTTGTTGTAAACCTTCTTCCACTTGTTGGACATAAAAATCTAAGGGGTATTCATACAAAGATACAAACTGTTGAATCAATAAATAAAGAATATTTTAAACAAGGTCGAGATAAACCTGAAAGAATTAAACTGTTTATTAAATTTGCAGAACAAAATTGGGGAATTCATTATGTGTTATTGGTTGGAGGTTTAAAATCACATATTTATGCAAATGATAGGGAAAATTCAAGTTATGGCGATAAGGCATGGTTTGTACCTGTAAGATATACAAATATTGATGAAGGTTTTATTTCTGATTTGTATTACGCTGACCTTTACAAGGGCGAAGGTGATTTTGAGGATTGGGACCCGAATGGAAACAACGTCTTTGCTGAGAACTGGGAAGAATTGGATTTGTTTCCAGATGTTTACTATGGGAGACTGCCTTGTAGAAATAAATTTGAGGTAAATACTATTGTTAGAAAGATAAAAAATTATGAAAGAAGTTCACATTGGAAAGAAGATTGGTTCAATAAAATGATTGTAGTTGGGGGAATAACGTTTCAAAATCTTACAGGCCCTGGTCATAATGGTGAAGAACCTGATGGAGAATGGCTTTGTAATATTACTCTTGATTATATGAAATCTTTGATAAAATATCCTGTAAGAATATTTGCATCAAACTGGCCAGGTCCCCGTCCAACAGCAGGGGATATTATGAAGGAATATTCCAAAGGGGCAGGATTTGTACTTTTCCAAGGCCATGGAAATTGCTTTATGTGGGATACTAAATATCCTAACTCAACTGGTGATCTAACTTGGGTTGGAGGTTTTGCAACCTATCATTATCCAGGTATAAGAAACGGTAGAAAACTTCCAATTGTTGTTGTTGGCGGATGTCATAATGGATTATTCAACATAACACTTCTTCAGACACTCTTTGATTCAAGTGATGGAAAATTTGATTACCATGCATATGGGTCCATTGCAAAGGTTTGTTTTTCTTGGAAGCTATTGACAAAACCCAGAGGTGGAGCAATTGCAAGTACAGGATGCACGCATTATGGGATCGGTTGGCCTTCTGATCCACTTAATTTAAGTGCAATGCTTGAATCTAACTTCTTTTACAAAGTTGGAATAGACAATGCTTCAACTCTTGGAGAGGCTCATAGTGGTTCTATTATAAAATATATGACTGATGTAAATGTTCAAGGTGATAGCGGCCATACATATTCTATAACTGAATACCAATTGTTTGGAGATCCAAGTCTTAAAATTGGTGGAAAAATTAGACCTTCAATTATCTAATTTTTTACCTTATTTTCTTTTTTTTATACTTAATTATACTAATAAATATTATAGATATTACTAAAAAAATAAATTCAAATCCTGGTGTTTCGTTATCCTTACTATTTCCATTTTTGATATTTGATGATGTGCTGACATTAACATAAGTAATCGTTTTTGAAGATTTTGCACCTTTATTGTCAGTAACAATTAGTTCAACTGTATAGTTTCCCTGAGAGTTATAGGTATGTTTAGGCGATTTTCCATTACCAGTTGATCCATCCCCAAAATCCCAATCATAACTTGAAATACTATCATCATTATCTGGATCATAACTATTTGACCCATCAAATGTTAGTGGAATATTTATATATGCTTCATATGGTCCTCCAGTAAGTGCAACAGGAGGATTATTTGTACTAAATGGATCAGCTATTATAGTAACTGTTGTTGAGACCTCTGATGACCATTGGCCATAATCATCCTTAACTTTTAGATAAATTGTATGAGTACCAACTGATAGATCAATTTTTATAAAAGACTCAGAACTTCCTATTTTTCCATCATGGTTTGATCGCCAGCTATATTCTACAACACTTCCATCATCTGCCCATCTACCAAGGAATTCGACAGTATTTCCCTGAATAACAGGATTTACTAAATTTGGTTTTAAAATATATGCAATAGGTATTTGGTTTTCCTGCCCAACATCTTGAACTTTGACAACTACTGTTTTTGCTGATGACCATTCATAATGATTATCCATTACTGTAAATGATATAGTATGAGTTCCTGCTGATAAACTAGATGTTGAAAAAGATTGTTTTGTGCTTAGTTGACCATCAATATCTGATGACCATCTATATCCTTCAATTGTATCTCCTGGGTCTGGGTCATCTCCAACACCACTAAAGTAAACTGAATCACCAAGATCCTTTGTAATTAATCCACCTGGATTATTAATTGTTGCAATAGGTTTATTATTTCCACTTATGAAATCTCCCTTTGGATAATAATCTTTATTGCCAGGAATGCCGTCGATTGTATAGGGATTATCCCCGATTCCATCGGAATTACTATCATAGTCATTATAATCATCCCAATAATTGCCTTGTGAGTTATAATTCCAGGAATTTGTCCCTTCATCTCTTGCATTATACTGGTTATCATCAAAATCATTAAGATAAACAGTATTTCCACTAGATGTTGATGGAATAAATATTCCATTTGCATTATTTTCTCTAATTGTATTACTTCTAATTATATTACTATCAGAATGAGATAGATATATACCAATATTATTTAGTTCAATTATATTATTTCTAATTGTATTATTATCAGAATATTGCAGATAAATTCCATAAGCACCATTTTTTATTTTATTGTTTTCAATAATACAGCTTGTAATAGAGCTTAAAAAGATGCAAAATTTTTGTTGATTAGTATTTCTAATGGTAAATCCTGATAGTTGTATGCTATCATTATATATCTTTACAGTGTGATCACCATTCCCGTTTATTATTACACTGCTCATAGAATCACCTATTATAGTTAGAAATTTATCAATAACAAGATTTTCATTATAAGTTCCACTATGAACATATATTGTTGTACTAAAGTTGGCTGCATCAATTGCATCCTGAATAGATTCACCTGAATAAACATGAATAATTCCTGCAGCATTACTTATTTCGATAGGTAAAATTACATAAAAAACACTAGCAAAAATTGCACAACCAACTAGTATTGTAAATGAATGTCTCATCCTTTGCATCCTTATCGTCAAATTCTTTATAATTCTGTATATTTAAAGTTAATGTGGCAAAATGTCAAAATGAAAAAATTCAAATAAAGTAGCGCCCCGGCCGGAATTCGAATCCGAGTCCCAAGCTCGACAGGCTTGGATGATAGTCCACTACACTACCAGGGCATAATTCAAAATATAGTAAGAAGGGTAAATATAACCCTTTCTTTAATTTTTTCCTAAAAAATAAGATATTTTTATTAAAATGAATAAAAAGAGATGAGATTTTATTTTATCTTATCTCATCAAAGAACTCATATTCATCAATTTCTTCTTGATATTCTTCATATAAACCTAGCTCTTCTTCATATGCACCCATAGTTTCATCAAATAGGAATAATAAACCAGTAACATTCATAAGATAGTTGACATTGTTGGTACTACTATCAAAAGTTAGGTTTTCTGTTAAATACTTTAGATATATACTTGCATTATATCTTAACATAGTGAGTTTTGCACCTGAGTTTGTTAATTTCACATATATATCTAAGATATCCAAATATTTTGTATATGTAGTAAATGATTTTGTATAATTAAAATATTTTTTTGCTTCACCAAAATTCAAATATGAATTTTGATACTCTGGCATAGCATTTGTACAATTTTCAATTCCTCTTATTTTATAAATGTTCATATTTGAACTATTTTTTGCTGAAAGAGCACTTTTAAACCATAAAAAGCCCAGATCAAAATGATAGTTACCAAAAGCTCTATACTCTCTTGCTTGATCAAGTATAACTGAAGATCTTAGAAAATTACTAGTAAAATTCTCACTTTTTCCTTTTATACTTGTTATTTCTACATTATGTTCAGCAGTTAAAGTATCTATTTTTGTACGGTTTACAATATCTGCAACAAAGAAAGTTATTATGACAACTCCTATCATTATTGCCATAAGCATTATGAACATATTTTTATTAAATTCTCTTGCCATATTTTCTTCACCATCCTTTATATCATTTCATATTTTCAATTAATTTTAAACTAATCCTAATGAGTGATCATCCCAGAAAAACATTGGACAGACGATTGGATCTGGATCTGTGTAACTACTCCATTCTACTTGTGCAAAATTTTCAAATGCTGGACCTAGTTTTGCCCCTGTTGCAAAATCTACCATTCCAACACCAGATCTGTTAAGACTGTAATCAATGTAATTAGCGCCATTTTTCTCAATTCTAAGTTGATACCAACAATTTCTTAAGTAACCACCATCAAAATCAGAAGATAACTGACACCAATCGGAATAAGGATCCCAATAATAGAGCTCTAGTAACCAATCAGTTGGCATATCTGTTCCTTCATGAACATATTGGAATTTAATTTTTGCAATATCTATTCCTAAATCATTTTTTAGATTAAGGTAGAGATCATATTCTTCACATGCATCTCCACATGCAAACCATATCTCCCACCATATCATATCACTCTCAAGTTCAGATAATGTATAATTCCAATATTGTGGACTTCCTGAACTCCTAAGTTTTGATTTATATGAATTATCAGTTAAATAATCAATACTTGAAATAACCTCAAAAACACTTCCTAATTGACCATCACTTGTTTCAAACCAATTACGACCAATATATGATTGAGTTGCTTTTCCTCCTACTGTATCATCAGAGAAATCTTCGGTAACGATTGATGGAAAGTCAAAGGCAACTATTTCAACAAAAGTTGGATCATCATCATCTGTATCACCATCTTCATCTAAATCTATGCCATCGTCATAATACGGGTCATCAGTTAGTTCTATTGCATCATTTGTTCCATCTTCATTACTATCCCAATTTACTAACCCTTGATTTGATATAATTGTTCCACTTTCTATTCCTTCATTAACCGTTACTTTGAATTCAAGGATGCAACTGCTCTCTCCTGGTATCACACCATTCCAAACTATTTTATTTTCTCCAGAAATATAACTTATTGTACCAAATGTAGCTGTTGCAGAACTAGCAACATATGTAGTATTTTCAGGTAATATATCTTCGAATTCATTTCCATCGTTGTTTTGCTGAGTTGCAGCTCCTGTGTTACTTATAGTGATTTTATATTTTAGGGTAGCATCAGAATCTACCTGCTCACCATTTATTAAATCCCCATCTTCATCATATACAGATTTTCTTGCGACTATCTCTGTTTTTGCCCATCCTGAAAATCTTAAATTATCAATGAAAGCTGAACTGTCAAATAGGTTATCTCCAACATCTATTATGTCTATTGTAACAGTAATTTGTTCATTTGGAGAAACAGGATGGTATGCACCACCAATAGGAATTAAATCTGAAGCACCAGCATCTGCACCAGGAATACGTTGAGTAGTATCTACTAAGTCAACACCATCAGGATTTCCACTTCCTGCAAAAATGTCAAAACCAGTACCTGTAATACCTAGTGAATCTAATACAAAGTAACCACTATTAACATCAAAAATGTATTGTGATGCGCCTTCTGAAGGTGAATTTACAGTAATTGTTAATTTATCATTGAACTGAGTACCAATATACTCCGGATATTCAGCACTGAAGAACTGAACATCATAGTAAAGATAGTGCATATATAATGGAACTTGTAGTGTCATAGTTAATGTTGCCTGATCCCTTGGATATCCTACTGTTCCACCTGCAAAGTGTGTTCCTCTCTCGTCCCCTGGTTCCTCTTCATCTGTGGTAATTATACTAGCTCCTGCTTTTCCTGTACTAAATAATGCAAAAGTTGGACCATTTGTAGGTGCCATAATTCCTAGAGATGATAAAACTGCTGCTTGACTATGCCCATATTCATCTTTATCAGTATAAGAAGAACCTAAAAGCCAAGAAGCATTTGATAAAATCGCAAGTGCAAGATCTTCCCCATCATAAGAACCTGCTTCAACCCTTTGGGAAGGGTATATAATAAAAATATTGGAAACAAGTATTGAAATACCAATTATTATTCCAATATTTTTACAAATATTTTTATTCATTTTTTATCCTCCTCCATAACCTATAATTTGTAAAGAATTACTTTCAACAGCAGTTCCATCTAGTAAACCATTATTTGGAGTTACAATGCATCTCCAAATTTGACCAAGAAAAGTTTCATCTGAAACAATTACACTAATAGTGACAAAACCGTCTCTAGTAAGTAAATAATTTTGGAATACCTGTTCATCTGTAAGTTTTTTATTATATATATGAAACTCATCAATGATTCCACTATAATTACTTAGATAATTATTGCCTTTTGATGCATTTATGTATACTTGATCAATGTAAATATCATCTTCATCACTGCTTGCATCACATTGAAATCTGATTCTCATGTTTGATGGAAATGTATAATCTGTTTCATTTATCCAAACAATTTTGTGATAAAATTGATCATTTTGAAATTCATCTCCACAATCGTAATCAGCAACAGTTATCCAATCTGTTCCATCAAAATATCTAACCCAGAAATCCTCATTAGATTCCATATCTCTAGCTCTAAACCAGAAATCTACTGTTATTGATGTATAATCTTCTGTATCTACATCGATTGCATTAGTATGATAAAAGGAAGACTCTATGCCACTATTATCTTGAATATTTGCAGCATTGCTACCTTGATGAGCATATGTTCCATCAGTATATAGGATACAATCTCTTCCACCATCTGTATAATTACCAAATCCATCTTCAAAATCATCATAAGTTAATTGTATCCAATCCCCTGGAATATATCCAACACTACCAGTACCAATAAAACCATTAGGACTATTTCCTGATCCTAATTCTTCACCAGGGTTATGACAATTCTCATTTTTATCTTCAACACCATCTATATATATTGAACTATTTCCTGTATTTGATACATAGGAGACTACTATATGGTGCCAATTATTATCATTTACAATTATATCTCCAGTAACAGAATTTGTAACTGCATTTGCAGTAGTTGTCCAGTGAATTACACCATTTCTTATTCCAAGTTCCCAATATTCATCAATATCATAGGATGCAATAATTAAATTATCATCAATAGTTTTTATCCATGTTTCAACAGTTATTTCATCAATATAATCGTCATCAAAACAATATGGTATAGAAATATAATCATTTTCTCCATCAAATAAGTAAGCACCACCAACAGCACCGCAACCTATCCAAACAGCCTCAGTAATTGTTCCATTGTTTTCTTTACCAGAATAATCCCTTGCAATTGTGTCATATTCAGTATTAAACGGCATTGTATCAAATGGCAGTAATAGATTAAAAATAGATTCATGATTTATCGTCCAATTGAAAATATAAGTTATATAAGATTCACCTAGATGGCTATATAATATTCCTGAATCTAGGTTGTTTACTATTCCGTCTTTGTTGATGTCTTCTCTGATCCATCCTGGGTCTCCTGTTTCTCCGTAGTGTAGTGTTAGTAGGTCTGAGTCGTTTTGATTTATTTTCCAGTCCATGTTGATGTCCCAGTCGTACCATCCGTATGTTTCGTTTAAGTGGCTTGTTAATATGTTTTCGTCTAGGTTGTTTACTATTCCGTCTTTGTTGATGTCTTCTCTGATCCATCCTGGGTCTCCTGTTTCCCCATAGTGAAGCGTTAAAAGATTAGTATCTTCTGAATCTACCTTAAAATCCATATTGATGTCCCAATTGAATGGATATAATGGAGGAGTGACTTTATATGTAAAACAAATTAAATCCTCATCAGGAGTGTTAAATCTAAGGCTTGATATTAGCATTGGATCATCAATTACTAATTCTGGAGGTTTTACTTTTCCGCATGGTTCCCATATAAAGATTAATTGCTCATTACCATATTTATTAATGGAATAAACACTTATCTTTAAACTAACGCTTGCATTGATAAGTCTAATATTTGTAATTCCTAAAAGTGGATAACGGTATTCACCAATTTTCCAATAATCATCGATATATTTCTTAGATCCAATAAATGTTCCATTAGGATATCTAATCACAAATTTATATGATTCTAGTGGATTTCCCCCTGCATGTTCTAATAGTACATAACCATAACTATTCACTGTTCCTTCGATTTTTACAGAGGTATTATAATCAGGTTCAAGAGGATAGAAGAAATATGTGTATATAACAGAGAAGGAAATTAAAGCAATTACTACTAAAAGTAGTCCTCCAACTACCTCTGAAACTGCATAATTATTGTTTTTAGCATTGTATTTGCTCATCGCTCCCAATCCACGGATAAACCTTTGCTTAATGTACTATTTGAAGCTTTTGCGACATTTTATCATATTGACAATTTTTCATCAAAACATAAACTTAAAAATAAAAAATGAAATTAAAACAAGAATAAATCCAAATCTAACTCCTGATGATACCTTTCCATCCATCATAAAGCCACCTAACAGGCCTCCACCAACACTTTGAACTAGAACAAATAAAAAAAATGTATTATATAAAAGGACACGATCAATGGATTGTGCTATCTGCAAATTTCCAATTCTTCCAACACCAGTCATTTTACTTTGAAGCTTAAAAAATTCTTCAAAAATTGTATTGTCAATTATTAAAATTACTGCTAAAAATACAAAGAAACTTATGAAAATAACGATGCTATATAATGACATTTCTGTTCTTCTTTGCTGTTCTACAAGTTTTGTTTGATCGATTTCTTTTGCTGCTGCATCAAAAACTGCTGGCGTATTTCCTCCAATATCTAATGCTTTGTTTATTGTAATAACAATACGTTTGACAGAAGGAGTATTAATTCTTTTTGCAAAATTTTCTAATGCTTCATTAACCGAAATTCCCCAAGATAACTGTGCTGCCATTTTCTGAATTTCAGGTGTTAATTTTCCATAATCTCCTCTTGCTGCAGATGTTATTGAGTCAAAAACCGTCATACCTGAAGATGCTGAACTACTAATCTCACGTAAAAAATCAGGTAAATGGTCTTCTATCTGTTGTTTTTTCTTTGTCTTTAGATGATTATAAAACCCAATAGGTCCAATGGATGAAAGTAAACCAAATACAATAAAATCCATTCCAGATATAAACCCTCCACCTATAATGTGTATCCCAAGAAATCCAAAAAATCCAAATATAAATAAAATTATTGAAAAACTAATTGATATGCCCAAGACAATAAGGATATTTTTATCTTTCCCATAAAAACGATTTAAATTATATTTTTTAATTTTAATTGGAAATTTCATACGGTTTCTCCCATCCCTGAGCTCATCATAACATAAAATCCTGCATATGATAAGGGTAGTATTATAAGTGAAATGAGATAGAGAAAAATAAAATCTATACCTCCGCTTGTAAGACCCATTACAGAAATAATTATTACTAAAAATAATGGAAATGCAATTACTGTAACAACAAATGATTCAGCCATTATAGCAAGTGATTCAAGGCCTTTTTTTCTTTCAACTAAATCCCTTGCCATATATTTTTCTACACATCTTTCAAAATATGGTCCAAGTTCACTCCCTGACTGTATTGTTGCAAGAATTCCTTGTATAAATTCTTTGAATTTTTCAGATGGGGATATCTTAATTGCATTACTTAAAGCAGTAACAGTATCAACACCCATCATGTTAATTTCTGTAGCTATCTTTTTTGCTTCCTTTTGTATTTCACCATATAATTCTACATTAGCTAGAGCCTCAAAAATTTCTGCTGGTGATATACCTGCTACAGACATCGTATTTATAAAATTTGCAGCATATGGTAAAAATCTTTCAATTTTTTTACCTCTAGATTTTGCTTTTGATGCAGGTAATCCTATATAATATAGACCAATTCCAACAGGTACAACACAAGATACTATCAACATTAAAAGGGCCGTTATTGGATGAGGAAGTATTATATAAAATATTAAAATTGATAAAAATGCTGATATAAAACCAACAATAATATTCATTAAAACCATGGAGAAATATTCCTTATAAACCATAGTGATATCTGCTTTTTCAAGTAACCTATTTTTACTTGTCTCACTTATATCAAATTTTTCAAAGGTTTTTTCAAAAATTCTTCTACAAAATCTTGTATAATTTGTTGATTTCAATCTTTTGTCTCCTCCATTGCCTTATGAATTAATCTATCCGGATTTTTACTATATTCTGAAACTATCCTACCTACTTCTTTATAATCTCTAATATCATTTTTAAGCATCCAATTTAATATGATTTTTCTATTCTTCAGTTCATCAGACATACGTTTTTCGTCCCAATCATTTTGCAATCTTATGTTATTCAGAATTTTACTCGCTCCAGTATTTTCAAATCTGTCATCTGTTTTTGATAACCATCTAAATGGTTCCATAAATATCAATTGATTAGTATCAGGATCTAACTTGACGATTTCTGTTACACTTGTCATTCTCCTAACTGTCTTTCCACCTAAGTCAATAGCATTTTGAAACACAATAATATCAAGAGATGTCAGAAGAGCACGTGGTAGAGATATTGGTGGATTTTCAAGTCTTTGTATAAGAGTATGAATATCACTTGCATGAACTGTTGCATATGAAGTATGACCCGTTGCCATTGCTTGAAATAAACTATACGCTTCTTTTCCTCTTACCTCTCCAACCATAACTACTTTTGGTCTTTGACGAAGTGCAGCACGTATTAAATCAAACATATCTATATCTTTACCAGTTTTTGTTTCCTCTGATGATGAAAATCCTTGTCTAGTTGTTCCTGCTATCCAATTCTTGTGTGGAAGGTTTACTTCCCTTGTATCTTCAATAGATATAACCTTATGCTGTGAGGGAATAAAAAGTGATAAAGCATTTAATGCTGTAGTTTTTCCACTAGCAGTACCACCACAAAATAGTATTGATGCACCTCGTTCTATAACCATCCAAAAATAAGCGGCCATATCAAGTGAAATAGATTGATAATCCAGCAGATCAACTGGTGTGAGTGGATTTTCCTTAAACTTACGAATAGTGAATGTTGAACCTTTTGTAACAGTTCTTGCTAATGTTGTTTGGAGTCTAGATCCATCTGGTAATTTTCCATCCACGATTGGGGAATATATTGAGATTTGTTTTCCACAAATCTGAGCAAGACGTACAACAAATGAATTCAGCTCATTTTCATCATCATACTTAACGTTTGTTGTTACTTCGTTGTACTTTTTATGATATAAAAAAATTGGAACATGATGTCCATCACAAGAAATGTCCTCAATACCCTCATCTTCCATTATTATGTCAATTTTACCATATCCTAAAAACTCTCTAAATATATGATAATAAATCTTGTCTTTTGATTCTTTTTCTGCTTTTGTTAACTCTTGTTTTGGTTTTTTCCGTTTTGCTTCTTTTTCGCTTTTATCTTTCTTTTTTGGTAAAAGTATTTCTTTTAAGGATTTTTTTTCTTTTGGTTCTTCTGTATTTTTCTCATCTCGATTTTCTTTATTTTGTTTTTTTGGCAGTAATCTTTCTTTTAGGGATTTTTTTTCTTTTGGTTCTTCTGTTTTATTTTCATCGGTTTTATCTTTTCTAAAAGATCCAGATGATTTTTTTGAATCTTTGGATTTTATTTTTCTTTTAATTCCAAATTTTATATTGTTATCAATGATTATCTGCTCAAGTGTCTCTTCGAGAAATTTTAATTTTTCTTTTTTATCCATATTTGTGATATTTATATCAGCAAGCATTTTGAATAAATGAGATAATTCTTTTTTTGTCTCTTTTTCATCTTCGTTTAAAACAGGTTCTAAAAGTTCATAGATATAATCATTTGTAACTTCATCTAATACAACTCTTCTTGTCCCAAGTCCCTTCCAACCAAAACCTGTTTGCTCCTCAATAATTTTTAAATTTTTATTTAATTCGGTAGTGGTTTCCTTTTGTTTTGGCTCATAAACTTTTTTAATATCTTTTAAATCTGTTATTTTTTCAGTGCTTAATTTTTGTTTTCTTTGTTTTGTTTTTTCTAGTAGACCTGATGATTGAAAATAATTTTTTAGGTTGCTTTCATTTGATTTTTTTATTATTAATGATTCATTTGTTTTATCTGAAAATTGTTTTTTCTGTTGTGCTTTTTCTAATAAACCTGATGCTGGCGAAATATTTTTTATGTTATTTTTATCTATTTTTTTTGGTTCTTCCTTACTATTTTTTTCAGGAACCTGTTTTTTTTGCTGTGCTTTTTCTAATAAACCCATAAAATCACTTGCGTTTATATTTATTTATAACCTTTTCATAAAGAGCAAAATTGTCAGATTGAGCAAATTCATCTACAACTTCATCAGGTAATTTTTCTAAAAGCTGATCAATAATTGGGAGAAGCTTTTCAACATCGTCATCTAGATAATGTTTTTCATTTTTAGTTCCTGTTTCTTTTTGTATGAATTTCCCCATTTCAGGTGGTTCTTCAGATTTAATCTCTCCGTTTATTTCTTGTTCAAGTTTCTTTGCTTTTAATTCTTCTGCTCTTTGTTTTTCTTTTAAAAGGATTTCTTTTTGTTTTTCTATCTTTTCTTGTTCAAGTTTTTTTAACCTTAATTCTTCGTCCTTTTGTTTTTCTTTTAAAAGTATTTCTTTTTGTTTTTCTGCTCTCTCTTTTTCTTCTTGAAGTCTCTTAATTTCCTTTAATTTTAACTTTTCCAATCTTTCAATTTCTCTTTTTTTAATCTTTTCTTCATTTTGTTTTATAAGTTCTAACTTTCTCATTTCTTTTTCTTTAAATTTTTCTTCTTTTAATTTCTCTCTTTTTAATTTTCTTTCTTCTTTTTCTATTTGTTTTTTAGCTTTTTCTGCCTGTAACTGTCTTAATCTATCTTCTTTAATTTTTTTCTTATATTCTAATTTTCTTAGTTTTTCCTCTTTCTTCTTTTGTTCATTTTTTTCTTTTAATTCATTTTTCATTTTATTTTCCATTTTTTTTGCATATTCAAGTGTTCTTTCCTGTTCTTCAATATCCCTTTTTGTTCTTTCTAAACCAACCTCTGTCTTATTAAAATCATTAAATTGTCCCTGAACTTTTTTGGACTCTGATTGATTTTGATTTGATGATTTGTTCCAAAATTTAATTTTACCAATATCCATAAAAAATCTTTGAGGTTTTTTATTTTCATCAAGAGATAAATTATCGAAACTAATATCAAAATATTGATTATTATTAGATGTTACATTATTTGGAATTTCAACCTCAAAAAGTTCTTTATTTTTATTTAATTCCCCATAAAAACTTTCAGAATTTAACTCAGTTGGAAAGAGTGGCATTTCTGGCTTTTTTGTTTCTTGATCTCTTAGTTCAATAATTTTGTTAAATGGTAATTCCTGTTTTGTATTTAGAATTGATTCATATTCCTTATCATTAGATTTTTTTTCATGTTGTTTTATTAATTTATCAATGTTTTTTGTTATATCATATTGAAGATCAACTAAATTTTTTTCAGTTTCATTAAAATTTTCAATTCTACACTGTTGATTATCAGTAATTAAATTTGTATTAAATTTAATTTTTTTCTTTTTTAATTTACTAAAAAAACCCATTTCAGCTAATAAAACATTTATTTCATATATAACAAATTTTTTTTCCCAATCTTTTAAACAAGGCATTCTTACCAAATCTCCTTGAATTTAGTAGATGCACTATACCAATACACTCTAAGGCATCCCATTCCAATTTTGAATTATGTAAGTAAATATTACTTTAATAAAAGTTTCTATTAATAATTATTTTTGTTATTATCAATTAATTTACTAATTTCTTAAACCTTACATAATAATAAGTATTTAAAACAAACCATTTTTTATAAATGAAATATATAACTCATTAGATACCATAGATTTTAGTAGTAATTGAAAAATATTAATTCAAAAAGTATTTATACCATTTGTTTAATTTATAAATTAAAATTTTAAGTTTACTCTAGGAGAGAATGGGAAAATGAAGGCAAATAGAAAATTTATAGAAGGAGAGAGAGCAGTTTCAGCTGTTATAGGTGTTATTCTTATGGTGGCTATTACTGTTGCTATTGCTGCAACGGTTTACGTTTATGTTAGTGGGATGATAGGTACAAGTCCTGAATCAGCACCAAGCATTCAATTCATAAAAAACGCAGATTTAATGACATTAACAGTTACACAGTCAGATACTTCAAATATATTGTGGGCTGATTTTGAAGTAGTTAATGCTACTGGTACTTATGCAGTGACGGTTTTTGGTATTACAGCTACTTCAGT
>WOR8_10001413_pt1 | contig 24356 bp, 24 predicted proteins | sample DeeMarSeWOR38_10_FD_19890 | JGI IMG/M metagenome (IMG submission 19890) | reverse complement strand
TCACTCTTGCTCTTCTAATGCTCTCATGTATTATTGATATTGTTCAATTACAGTCTTCATACTTAATTTTATTCTCAATAGCTGAAATTATCTTTTTAATCCTATTGCGAGATAAATTTTATGTTAGAAGTGAAATTAGCCGAATACAAGATGGTTTTATCCTTTGTTCTGTGATGTTAGTTGTGTTAGTGAGTTATGGAACTATTGGTTTTCTTTTGTTACAAAATTCAGACTTAAATTCAACCTATACTCTTTCAACAGCTTTTATAGCAAATTTAAAAACAATCTTTTTCTTGGAGCATGAAGAAACACTCGCTATAACCTTATTAGGGCATTGGTTTCTTAGTTCCCTACATATCCTAAGTGTAATCACAATTTTTCTTTCAATAATCAGTCTTTTTAGACCTATTTTTTACCAATATCAACTGTTACCAATTGAACAACAAGAAGCTAATGCCATTTTGGATAAATATGGTAATTCTAGCATAGATTTCTTTAAATTATGGCCAGATAAAACTTACTATTTTTCAAAATCAAGAAAATCATTTATTGCTTATCGGGTAAAATACGGGGTTGCTCTAAGTCTGGGTGATCCATCAGGGCCTTTTGAGGAACTCGAAGAATTGATAAAAGATTTTCTACAATACTGTACTAAAAATGGCTGGCAACTAGCCTTTCATCATTCATTACCTAATTTTATCCCTCTTTATAGTAAACTAGGTTTTAACGTCTTCAAAATCGGAGAAGAAGCTTCATTAGATATTAATGATTTTTCTAGTGTCGTAATTAAAGAATATAAATTTAGTCGCCCGATGAAAAAGTTAACAAAAGCTGGATATACAGTAACTATTCACACTCCTCCACATCCTCCTGAATTAATGCAAGAAATTAAATCAATTTCAGATGAATGGCTTTTATCGGGACGTCGTGAACGTTCCTTTACTCTTGGACGATTTAAGGAAAGCTACTTACAGGAAACGCCAGTAATTACTCTTGAAAATCCACAAGGAAAAATTATTGCATTTCTTAATCAAATTCGATCATATCAAAAGAATGCTGTTACAATAGATTTGATGCGTCATAGGAAAGTAATACCCAATGGAGCAATGGATTTCCTTTTTGCATCCTTCATTTTAAAACTGAAAGAAAAGGGATATAAACAATTTAGCATGGGATTAGCACCATTCGCAGGTTTATCAGAAGAAGAAGATTCAAATTTAACTAGAAAAATCCTTCGGGAATTAATCGCTTATTTTGAAAATATTTTTTCCTTTAAAGGATTGCAATTTTATAAGCAAAAATTCAATCCTGCCTGGGAAGATCGCTACTTGGTTTATAAAGGTCATTTGCTCTCCCTTCTTCAAGTATCTATTGCTGTAATTCGAATTACAGAATCCTCAAAATCTTGATCCTCTTATTTTGAATCAAGAGTCACTCTCTGTAATTCTTCAAAGTACTGCGAAATGCTCATCCCTTTTTAAAATAACAAGGATATTAAATTGAAAATATTCTTTTAAAAAATTTAAATATCAGCATTGACTTATATTAGTTTATTAATGGATAATAAATTATAAATGAAAACTGATTAGAATAAAGACTGAGTGAATCCTGAAATGAAAAAAGAGAAATGTTCGTATTGTGGTAAAGAGTTTAGCATCCGAGAATTACATAAATCACGTTACAGTGATGATTTTATATGCAAGAGTTGTTACAAGAAAATGGTCGAAGAAGGAAAGGGAAGCCAAGAGTTTGAAGTTAATGCTGATAATTCAGAAGTCTCTAGAGGTGGAGATCAACCTGATGATAAAGATCCATATTATGAAGGGGATGATTGGGATCAGCGAGATCATCAAGAGCCTGATTATGGAGGTTTCCACTAATGTTTGATAATTTCAAAATGTTAATAATATATTTGATCAAACATCAGAAGGAGAAATCATTACAATAATCGATTTCCTTGAAGATCAATTAAAATGGATCATTTTTCTTGTACAGAAATATCTCAATTTAATAATTTCTTTCAAGCCTTGTTTATACCCTGGTATATACTTTTCATTACTAATCCAACATAAATACACATTTTCAGGTATTATTCATTTAGAAGTTTACTCATTATTCGAGTGCTAACTTTAACAAATATAAGAATTATTTGACGAAAGCTGGCTTTAAAAATACAGATTAATGTTTGATGACATTAAAGTCAACACATTTCACAGATAATTTATAGCCAAAAGACTAAGAATAGAAGATAATAATTAAAAACAAATCTGTAATAAAAGAAAAATCGAAGGGAGGAATTACCAAAAGATATCTGAGGATATAAAGAAATATCTTGAAGGAAGGAAAAAAATCCCTCCCTCCGAGTAAATAACAGGAGTTAAAAATTAATCTTCGTCATCCCAATTGTCATCGTCGTCGTCATCATAAATTGGTTTCTTCTTGACTACTTTTTTCTTAGGGTCTTCTTTTGCCTTTGGTTTCCGGCTCATATTATCACCTTTTCGATTTTTAACTCATTATAATAGAACACACAAGAAAGAATCAGTTTTTGACCTATTTCTTCTTTTGAGCAGCTTTTTTAGGAGATTGTTTCTTTGTAGTTTTTTTGCCTTCCATGCAAATTCACCTTATTTTTCTATTGAGGGTTGTTTTTTTGACCCATTTTATTTTAGGGTCGCATTTTTACTTAATATATTGAGGATTTAAATGTTTTCTAACGAAACAAGGCGATTGATGTCTGAATCGGTAATAATCAATCCTTGTCATTTTTTGAATCAAATTAGAAACTTGCATTAGATTACAATAAAAAAGGAGAAAAAATAAAAAGAGAATAAGGGAAGTAATACAGATTAAAAATTGGTTACGATTCTTCAGAGAAGAAAAATTTGTCTCCCTCCGAATGAAAAACAGGAATTAAAAATTAATCTTCGTCATCCCAATCGACATCGTCGTCGTCATCATAAATTGGTTTCTTCTTGACTACTTTTTTCTTTGGATCTTCTTTTGCCTTTGGTTTCCGGCTCATATTATCACCTTTTCGATTTTTAACCTAAATAGTGTAGTAAAAAAGATTTAGTTGGAAAGAATAAATCAAAAGGAGGAAATTAACTCTCTCCTTTTGATCTATGAATAATTACTAAAAATTAACACACTTTTCCTAGTAGAAAGATTATTTCTTTTTAGGAATAGTTTTAGGAGCTTCCTTTTTAGGAGTAGTTTTTTTCTGTTCCATAAGAATTCACCTTCTATGAACGTTTATAGATCAACTTATCGACCTTTTGTCTTTTCAGGTCTATATACACTAAATATCATTGGGAATTTAAATTTTGCCTTGATAAGATTTGATCCCTTAGAGTAAAAGAATCTAGGTTTTATTTACTAAATTTTAAAGTATTTATAAGGAAAATTACAAAACCAGACTCTATGATTCTACAAAAAATCCGAATTTAGATCTTCTTTTGCTCTTCATAAAAGAGGAATTGCTAAATGTGTTTTCAATTTAAATATAAAAACTTCTTTGAAAAGGAAAGATTTCATGTTTTTTGTTAAACTCTTATTTCTTAATGAAATATTGCATCTAAATTTTGCATTAGGAGGTAATTTTCAAAAACATTTAGGAATAATATCATTTAACAGTTAATTTAAGCTTAAGAAACAATTAATTTCATTTCCTTTAGCATATTACGACATAATTTGGATGGTCTTTTTGAAATAACTAGTTAAAAAAGGATTCAATCCTAATGAAACGTTTTGGATTAACTTTTTATATTCCTACCATATTTTAAGCAGTTATTTTAACCCTCCGCATTCTTACTTCTTTTTATTATATGGATTCAACAAAATCAAACCTTCAAAATCATTCAAAAGGTGTATTAATCCTACTACTATTTTTTCTAAGATTTGGTACTCTTTCGTTGGCTTTTACCTTTATTTTCTTTAATAAATAAGTTCTTACTTAATTTCCATTACTTTTCACATTTTTGATCCCTTTAGATTAAAAATACTACAGATCAATCTATAATTTTTTATAGGTTTAATTCTGTACAAATTTGGGTTCCCACTTATGGTTCAAATTCCACCTCCGGCTCAAAATATTCTGAAAAGTATCATTAATGAGGTAGATGAGACTATCAACACAATAATTTTAGATCAATTAGCAAGGATTCAAGAGAATGTAAATACAATCATTATTATCTTCAATCAAAGTGAAAATGATTTACGTCAAATATTATTTATTCTACTTAATTCATTACTAAATTTTAACCAAGCTATAATTGAGTTTCCCGAGGGATTAAGAAAAAAATCTGATTATATTATAAAAGTACAAATAAAATCGAAATTGCGGATAATTAAGAAAACCTTGAAAAAACTTGATATGCTCTTCTGGATCACACGTCATAGACATGATGATCTATTTCCTACATCTCATCCAGTCCTTGATTACATGGAAGAAAGCATCCAAACAGTCTTAACTTTCTTAAGCAATATGCGTCAGGAATTACATATTACTTTAAATTCAATCATTACTGAATTAGACTCCCTACTCAACGAGGTTGATGAAGCAGCAGGTTACATTGGGAATGCTCCTCCCAATATAATTTCACAATTCTTTATAGACTCAATTGCGATTTGGGACCAAGATATGAGGACATTACTACAATATTGGGAGGAAAAACTACAGACCTATGAGAGTAAATTCAGCATTGAAATGGAATCTATGGATAAAGAGCAGCAAAGATTGACATTATTTATTAATCAAGATATTTTTGCGCAAAAGAAGAGAAAAGAAGCACGATTTGATTGAATAAGAAATTGTTATTATCTAAAAATATATATTTAAGACTTTAATAACCTACTATCAAAGTGATTTGTGTAAGTTTACTTTAAACTTGTTTTTTAATCTATTATTATCTGGAGAAAATATTTTGCCCTTAGCAATAGAAACAATTCATCTAACAAAGATTTATCTTCCTAATATCCTAGCTTTAAATGATCTTTCGCTTGGAATCAAAGAAGGAACCATTTTTGGGCTACTAGGTCCTAATGGTGCAGGAAAAACAACAACAATAAGATTACTAACAACATTAATTTCTCCTACAACTGGTCAAGCGGTCGTTAATGGATTTCGACTTGATTCTGAACAAATTAAAGTTCGAAGAACTGTTGGTGTTCAGACGGACTCACCAAATTTATATCTACGTCTCTCTGCAAAACAAAATTTGTTATTTTCTGCAAAAATGTATGGACTAACCCATGAAGAAGCAGTTAAACGTATAAAAGAACTTACTAGACAATTTAAATTAGAAGATCGGTTAGAAAACGCTGTGGGTTCCTATAGTCGAGGAATGAAACAAAAATTAGGAATAATAAAAGCAATAATTCATGAACCTTCGATATTGTTTTTAGATGAACCTACTGCTTCATTGGATCCAATTGCCCAAAGAGAAGTGCGTACAATGATCATTCAGCTTGCTAAAGAATATAATAAAACAATTATCATGGCTTCACATAATCTTCCCGAAGTAGAAAAAATTACTGATCAAATTGGAGTAATTAGTTCTGGACGACTTATTGCATTGGGTTCACCTATTGAACTACGTTCCATGCTTGGACAAGAAGACAAACTCGTCATTCAGAGTTCTATCGATCTATCTCCTTTTAAAGAGGTTTTAACAGTATTGAATGGAGTTAAAAATGTATTATTGACACCTGATTCCTCTAAAATTATTTTAGAGCTAAATGATTATTATGAGAATACACCTTCTATTGTGGAGGAACTTGTTAAACACAATGTGCCAATTCTATCTGTTATGCAACAAAAAGAATCATTAGAAAGCATTTATGCTGAAATAATGTCTATCAACGGTGAAAAAAATAATGCAGTATAAATTAATCTGGGAATTGATAAAAAAAGACTGGGCAGAAGCTTACAAAAGTCGTCAAGTCCTGCTTATGACTACTGTTGCTCCTTTTCTTCTTGGTGTAGGACTCCCTGCTTTTATTTTAATAATCATGGGTTCTGTTCCCCTTGACTCATTAGATAACGATTTAAAAATTTTTTTACAGTTGTTACCAGCTGTAACTCCTGATTGGAACTTTTTATCAGAACGTGCAAAGGGTCTTATTCTATTCTCAATTTTTGGCCAATTATTTCTTCTTCTTATTCCGGTAATGATTGGGAGCTATGTGAGTGCTGATACAATTATTGGAGAAAAAGAGCGACAAACAATTGAGGGCTTATTTCTACTCCCTTTAACCGATTTAGAAATATTGATTGCAAAAGTGGGTGTGTCATTCATACCAATTATAGGATTAACATGGTTAATGAGCCTTTTATATGCTGGGATAGTAGATCTTGTTTTGATTACTCACCTTGATAGAATTCTCTTACCAGATATTCGATTTATCCTCCTTGTTCTTTTCTTTACACCTTTACTAGGTCTAGCTTCTATAACGGTTACTGTACTTGTTAGTTCACGGGTCTCAACTGTTCGTGATGCTCAGCAGATCACAGGGATACTATTAATTCCAGCAATGCTCCTGGTTATTGGACAAATGATCATAATCTTGATTAACACTTGGTTGATTATAATCGGGACTATAATATTGCTTGTTTTTGATCTTTTAACATTAAAAATTTCCCTTACATTTTTCAACCGAGAAAAATTAGTTACATCTACCTAATTAATATAAGTCATTAAAAATAAAACTTTATAGCTATCTAATATCTCGTATAATCAATTTATTAATCGAAATTGAGATGATAATAATGTTATTCTTTCTACTGCAATTGATTCTTGTTCTAATGCTTGGAATCTTATTTCTAATCAGTTTTTCATTTGTTTCAAGTATCACTACAGATTTATTAATACAAATCATTTTATCTATATTTTTAACCTATTTTCTAGCACTTTTCACACTTATTATTATCAATAAATCTGCACGAGTTTTGATGCGAATAAAAGAAGGCGAAATTGAAGGATTTGATGTCATTTTTTGGGCAATCCAAGAGACTTCCCTTGATATAGCCTTAACTCTCTCTAAAAAATTATTTATTCATTCACCTCAACCTGATTGGTTATTCACTTTGTTTGGTTTCAAACGAAGAAAAGGTGTTTCAATTCTTACCCGAATGTGGGATCTAGATCTCCTAAATATTGACGAAAATACCTTAATCGGACCTCAAACTATCGTTTCAGGTCACCATATACGGAATAAAAAACTATTCCGACAGAGAATAATAATTGGGAAAAATTGTACAATTGGTGCAGGTTGTATAATTGGGCCAGGAGTAAAAATTGGAGAAAATACGAATGTGGGTTATGGTTCAACGATTCCGCCTAAATGGATTCTCGAAAGTAATGCATTATATGTAGGAGTTCCTGTAAAAAAGATAAAGGAACTAGATAATATTAACGATGAATAAATTCTATAATCATATTACTAATATCATCTATTTCTGCACCTAATTCTTCGATTCATGATAATCAAAGTTTATGATTATTAAAATAACAAATTCTTTTTATTTTTCGTATAATATTGTTGATGATAATCTTCTGCCTTGTAATAATCAGATATGGGCTTAATCTCTGTAACTATGGATCTTCTAAATTTATTTAAGTTTTCCATTTTTAATTTAGAAGCATAGGCCTTTTTTCTCTGCTCTTCTGAATGATAGAAAATGACACTTCTATATTGGGTTCCAATATCAGGGCCTTGGCGATTTAATGTTGTAGGATCATGTATATTCCAAAAATATTGTAATAATTTATCATACGAAAGAATTCTTTCATCATATGTTATTTCTACAGCTTCAGCATGACCTGTTAGACCTGTACATACCTCTTCATAACTGGGTTTAGCCACTTGTCCACCTGTATAACCCACAGATGTTGAAATTACCCCTGGGATCTCACGAAATCGTGCTTCTACTCCCCAAAAACACCCTGCAGCGAAAGTTGCTTTTTCCATCTCGTAACCTCACAAAACGCTTGATTTTGCTTTGTTATCCTTAAATAAATACTATAAATTAAGTTATGTCCTTTTTATTTCGTAATCATCCTCGAATATTCTAACAAAATTACGCTATTAACTCTCCCTCTTTAAAAACTCGAGATTTCTAAACCTGTTAGAAATTATTTCGGAAGAATTCAAATAAATAGTTTTAATAAAATTCCTATTTGGGTATAATTACAATACCATCCAGCTTTCAAAACCAGCTCGAGTTACTAAACGACACTATTAAAGAAAATCCAGAGAATTATCAGCTTTGGATTCGAAAAGGAAATATTTTAAGTCGTAACCATAAAAATGATGAAGCTGCTGTATGTTTTAATAAAGCAATTTCAATTACTTCAAATAATCCTGAAGTATGGGATGCTAAAGGAAATTTTCTCGCAGCTCAAGGAAAATTCTCAGAAGCCCTTGATTGCTTTAATAAGATGATTATACTTGCCCCATCCGAGCCTCGTGCTTACGATCTAAAGGGAGGCGTTTTAGAAAAGCTAAATAAGTATCAAGAAGCTCTTGAATGTTATCAAAAGGTATTCGAATTAAACCCACAGTCAGTAACAACATATATCAATCTTGTTGAGGTTTATAACCAACTTAATAATAAAGACAAGGCTGTTCAATATTACAAACATTATTTAGCTCTTATTCCTGAAAGCACTTATGCTAAAGATCGTCTTCTAGAATTAAATGAACCTATTGAAGATGATTACAAACAATATCGCCCATTCTCTTATATCTTTCCAGAAGATTTTCATAAAAAATTTGGTCTAGACTTACCTCCTATCCTGTATTCTCTCCTTCAATATGCATTCTTCTCTTCGAATCCGATAACCTACTATAACTTAACTATCGGTTGTGAACTTTTCCCATGGGTTTTTTTCGTTAAATAAAAATGAAATTCGTGCAGATGGCGAAACAAAAAAGTTTTTTCCTATTTTTCGTAAAACTCGTAACAAAAGTTTTAGCATTTTTCAAAAAACAAAACATGAACTTGCTTTCGCTTCATATGAAATTAATTCAAAAGACCTTAAAATCCTTAAACCTACATTAAAAGAAGGATTATTGTTTTTAGTACAGGATTATTTTAAATATACTTTCTCCCAGTTAAAAGACAACAACGTTTTTATAGAATCTGTCATAAATGATCCAGGCACAAGGGTCCTGTTCAATCTCTTAGACTTAACAATATCAAAAGATAAATTTCTTGGTTTTAAAATAACCTAAACAATTACTAGTATGTTCTTGAAAAACAAGAGTTTCTGTATTTCTTTTTATGTAAGTCGTTTTAAATAATATGTTAGAAAGGAAAAACATAGGATAAACTAATTTTAAATGAAATAGTCTAGTAATAGCACGACTCCACCGATAAAGAGAAGAAGTACGCCTAATGTTCCGCCAATTAATCCTAGTACGATGTAAATAATTGCCCAAACTAGTAGATCACCTTCTCCATTTAAGGATTTATACCCATATACAGCAATGATTCCGCATATAATTGAAACTATTGCCATTACTACAAGATTTCCTTGAACTGCTCCACTGATAATATTAAAATCAAAAAGCTGTAGGTTAAATTGGAATAAATCTCCAGCTTCTATTAATGTGATAATTCCAAGTATGATCATTATTAAGCCACCTACAGCACCTAATATTCGACCAATGAATTTTAAATCTACCATTTTCGTTACCTTAAATTTTTACCAATTAAATGCCTATTTTTGGAAGAAAGAAATTACATTTAAAATTGCTAATTTTAGATTTTCAAAAGAATATTTTGAGTAATTTCTATTTTCTAAGAAAAACAATTAATTGAATGAAGATTAGCATAATTTATTGTGAAAAGGACTTCAAAATTAAAAATAAAGGAGTTTGGAGATTATCAAACACCTGATGAACTGGCGAGTAAGATAATTAATCTAGTTCAAAAGGATAAAATCCAACCAGCAACCATTGTAGAACCTACCTGCGGTTTAGGGGCTTTTATCTTTGCTACTGCAAAAATATTTCCTGATTCACAGATTATTGGACGAGATATAAATAAGGCACATATAGCTCATGTGCAAGATCAATTGAAAAGAGATAAATTTCGAAATAACATTGATATACAAACAGGAGACTTTTTTACTTTAAACTGGAAATTTTTGATATCAAATTACTCTGAACCATATCTGATTATTGGTAATCCTCCATGGATTACCGCAGCTGAACTATCCATCATTAATAGTAAAAATATTCCCAAAAAATTCAATATTCACCATTACTCTGGACTTGATGCAAAGATGGGACGAAGTAACTTTGACATATCAGAATGGATGATGCTAGAACTCCTTAAAAGTGTCAAAGATACTTCAACGACATTTATACAAATATGTAAACTAAGTGTAGCACGTAAGGTGTTTAAATACTGTGTTGATCATCAAATAAATGTTGAAAAAGCTTTTATATTTCTTATTGATTCTTCATATCATTTTAAAGCTAATGTAGAAGCTTGTGTTCTTTATCTTCAATTAATTCCAGGAAGATTTACCTCAGTATGTAGAATATTCGAAACACTAGATAAAAATAAGTTACTTCATGAAATAGGAGTTCAAGATGGAAGATTAATAGCAAATATGGAGTATTATCAAAAATGGAATCATTTACATGGAAAATTCCCTTTTGAATGGCGATCAGGGATTAAACACGATTGTGTACGAGTTATGGAGTTTATTAAGGAAGCAAAACATTATATAAATGGGTGGAAAGAGGAAATTGAAATAGAATCCGATTATTTATACCCAATGCTTAAAAGCTCTGATCTAGCGAATAATAAGACCGATAGAAATCGTTGGATGTTGTTAACACAGAAACATACAGGTCAGAATACCTCCATACTTAAAAAAACTGCACCCAAAACATGGAACTATTTATTGGAAAAAGCTTCGTACCTTGATAGAAGAAAAAGTACTATATATGCTAGACGTCCAAGGTTTTCTATATTTGGGGTTGGAGATTATACCTTTAAACCATGGAAAATTGCTATATCAGGTTTTTATAAAAATTTAGAGTTTCTTTTAGTAGGACCAAAGGAAGGAAAACCAGTTGTTCTTGATGATACGTGCTATTTTCTCTCTTTCAATGATTATAATTTAGCTTTATTGATTCATACACTCCTGAACCATCCAATAACTAATGAATATTATCGTTCTTACATTTTTTGGGATATGAAACGTCCAATATCAAAACAAATATTAATGAACTTAGATTTAAAGAAAACGTTAAGGGAAATTGGTTATCATTACTTATTAGAAGCCTTAGAGAGAAAGAATCCGAAATTTGAGGAAGAAAAGATACCTAAGACTATAAAAAATCTGTATTAAGTTAGTATAATTTTATGAATTTTAAAAAAATTTTTTCAAGGATGAGATTAAATAAATATTAAGTCTTTAAACTAGCTTAAGATAGTGATTTTATGTCGAAAGTTGCTGTACTTCGCACTAAACCTCAGTCTATTATTGAAGATTATAGTAACCTCTTAGATAAGATCAATTACAAATCTATTCTTAAAAACAGTGAAATTAATACAATAATTAAAATTAATTTATCATGGTCTCTCTTTTTTCCTGCCTGTTCTACCCCTCCTTGGCAATTAGATGGTGTTCTAAAAAAAATAACAGAAGATGGCACCAAACCAGAAACAGTTATTCCTACAGAAAATCAAACTGTAGTAACTCATCCCTGGAAAGGTGCGTATTTGAATAAATGGTTGGAGGTTTTTAATAAATACAATGTGAAATATAGACCTCTCACAAATGAAAAATGGATACCTTATGATCCCAAAGCAGATGTTCCTTACATGAGGGAGCTATTCAAAGATAAAATTATAATTCCTGAAATTTATTTAAACTCAAACATGATTCATCTTCCAACGATTAAAACTCATGGACATACTACTATTACAGGAGCACTAAAAAACGCGTTCGGCGGATTAATCCCAAAATATCGGCATCATAGCCATCGAGTCATTCATGAGATTTTAGTAGATCTATTGACTATCCAAAAAGAGATTCATCAAGGAATTTTAGCAATTACTGACGGAACAATTTCTGGGGATGGTGCAGGACCACGTGTTATGGATCCCTTTGTTTCAAACCTTTTATTAGCTAGTGAAGATCAAGTAGCTATCGATGCTATTTCTGCAAAGATTATGGGTTTTGATCCGCTAAAAATCAAATTTATTAAAATGGCTCATGATCAAGGGTTAGGTACAGGAGATTTAGATCAAATTGACCTTATAGGTATGGATTTAGCAGAATTCAATGGTATTGATCTTAATTTTCATGCAGAACGAAGCTTAATCGTGAGGTGGGATCAACGTATCCGTAATACAACATATAGGTACCGAGTCTTAAGACCAATTCATACACTTCTTTTTCATACACCAATTTTTCGTTTATTTATTGCCACATCAGAGATCTATCATGATCGTATTTGGTATCCAATTAGTGGAAAAAGAAAAATTAAGGAATTTGAGAGTACAGAATGGGGGCCAATCTGGGAAAAATATTCTTACGGGGAAAAATTAAAAGAATACCCCAAGATTCAGAATTGGAATCGATATTGAAAGATAAATTGGTGTTTTTTAAAGGTGCAAGCGGATAATATTCAACGTTGTGAGTGGACAGGGGATGACCCACAAATGATTGCGTATCATGATATTGAATGGGGTGTTCCTGTCCATAATGACAGAGAATTATTTGAATTACTTGTACTTGAAGGAGCACAGGCAGGATTGAGTTGGGCGACCATCCTTAAACGACGTGAAGGTTACAGAAAAGCGTTTGAAAACTTCGATCCTAAAATAGTCTCAAATTACGGTGATGCAGATATTGAACGTCTTTTGGAGGATAAATCGATAATTCGTAATAAATTGAAAATTACGAGCACTATAAATAATGCTAAAAGATTTATAGAAATTAAATCTGAATTTGACTCATTTGATCAATATATATGGAATTTTATTAATCACAAACCAATCCAGAATAAATTTAAGATCCTTTCAGACATTCCCTCTTTCACACCACTTTCTAAAGATATAAGCAGTGATCTAAAAAAACGAGGGTTTACCTTTATAGGTCCTACAATATGCTATGCCTTTATGCAGTCAATCGGAATGGTAAATGACCATCTAATGCACTGTTTCCGGTATTATGAACTAAATCTCTAATTCTTTTGATTTAGTTCAGTTTCGGTGAATTATTTAGATTAACCTTTTTAGATAGAACTTATAGATGAGATATCCTTTTTACTAGAAAATAGAAAAAAGAATACCAACAAATTGAAAAATTCATTCTAGAAACGATTTTTTTCGCTAAAAGTTTACCTTAATAAAAATCTACAAAAGTTTTATACTTTCCTTAATTTTTACTTTCAGCTTAATAATCAAAATATCTAATTTTGTTAATAATTGAACCAGCCGTTTTTATGCCAATTGCAAATGCTTAAATATTTTCATAGAAAACAATTTTCCAGCGGCTATTAAAAGAAAATGTGGTCGTAAAGAATCTGATATGGAATAAGGTGAACTAATTGCCTAAAAAGAAAAGCGCAACAAAGAAAAAAACAGAAAAAGCTCCAGCAGCAAAGAAAAAGAAATAATTGCTAAATTTTATAACTATTAAATACTAGAGAAAGCTTAAACTATCGAACTTATCTAGTGTAAATAAGGTTTATTAAATTTATTTTCTAGGAGGTAAACATTAAAAAATGGGACCTAAAGATAAAAAGAAAGATTATGATGAGGAAGAAGAAGATTTAGACGAAGATTGGGACGACGATGAAGATTGGGATGATGAAGACGACGACTGGGAAGACGAATAACTGTTTTTAAGAATCTCTTTTTCATTCCCTCATTTTTTCTTTAAATTTTTATTTTTTAATAGGGAGCTTTAATTCTGCGGAGAGGGAATTAAATTAGTACGGAACGGCTTCCAAGTAAAAACTAAAAGAGTTTCAATCACGATAACCGCTTGAGAGATAGTACATAGGAGACAGATAAATTTTAAAAGAAATAATTCAAGATAAAGAAGGTAAAATAAAGATAAAAAACTAATAACTAATAATAAAGCAAGAATTTTGTATAATAACTGTAAATTTTTCTCTGTTATTGTTAAAAATCTCCTTTTTTTAATGGCAATAAAGAATGGAGTGGGAATGATACTTATCAAACTAATTATTAAGAAAATTAAACTCATAAGACTTATACCCATTAAAACAAACGGTATCTCTATACCAAAAAGCATTAGATGATCATATCTACGATATAATAATACTTGAGCTAAATTACTTCCAATACATCCACATCCACCACGAATATAGTCAAGAAATTGATAAGTGAGGATAAGTAGTGAAATTAAGGTTAATCCACTAAGAATAGAAAAACGTTTTTTTGAAATTCGTTTAAGCACCTGTTGGGTTTGATTTTGGGAAAAATACCATATGGGGGGAATACTTAAGAGAATTACTCCTCCAAGAACTAATAATAAAGAAATTCCAAGCAATGGTAGATCGAGAGATTCAATTGAAATTGGTAGGGGGGATGATTGTGACGTTTTGGGAGAAGTATAACCTGAATCTACTAGAATTGCTAAGAAGGTGGCCTCAACCGATTCGAGGTTTTTTTCATCAATAATTACTAGCTGATTAGCTCCCCAATGGAATATAACCCATGGGAAACCCTGTAATGTGGAAGTATTGATATTAAGAGTATCTATTATATCCCAATATGATATTTGTCCGATTTCAGTGGAGGTGTCTATTAAAAGAAAATCTATGGTCTCATTTTCTCTATATGTATTGTAAAAAGGCTTTAGATAGTTGTTGTATTTAATCATACAAGAAGGACATTCAGAATAATAAACTAAATAACATACTATTAAGCTTTGTTGAGCTGAATGAGTAGGAAGTGAGATGGTCATTAAGAAGAATATAATTGATAGTATAATTAGATTTTTCTGTCTTAACATCAGCTTCCGAGCCCAAAAGAGTAATAATCAATTCCTTATATACTTAATCCTTTGAATTACCCTTTATTTTCCTAAGTAATTTTTCAGCTATAGGGAGAAAATATGAAAATGGTTCATTAATTCCTTCATCTTCTCTAACACGAATCACTGGATCTAGGGGGATTTGACCCAATAAATCGGTCTGAAATTCCTTTGCTAAAACCATTCCTCCTCCTTCACCAAATATATTATGATTAGAGCCACATGAAGGACATTTAAATGTGGACATATTTTCTATAATTCCAAGCACTTTTTGATTCATTTTACGCGACATCACAAGAGATTTTCCAGTATCTAATAAAGAAACTGCTTGTGGAGTTGTCACAATAACCACGCCATCCATGTTAGGGATTAATTGCATAATGGATATAGCTTCATCCCCAGTTCCGGGAGGCATATCAAAGATTATTATCTCTAACTCACCCCAATCAAAATCTGTTAAGAATTGTTGCAAAATTTTTATCTTCATTGGTCCACGCCATATAATTGGAGTAGATTTAGAATTTAAGAAAAAAGCTGTAGAAATAACTTTTAATCCGAGTGGCCCTTTAACTGGAAAAATTTTTCCTTCTTCTTCAGCCTCTACTCGCCTTCCTTCTAATCCCAGTATTTTAGGAATATTAGGTCCTGATATATCTAAATCAACTATCCCTGCTTTATTTGGAAATTGCTTAGCAAATGCTAAAGCGAGATTAGCTGCAACAGTAGATTTTCCTACTCCCCCTTTTCCCGAAAGTACAACGATTTTATGCTTAATTTTTTCTAAATGTTTTTGAAAATTTTGATCTTTCGATTGCATAACATATCCTTCTTTTAAATCTTGTATAGAACAAAAAATTGTAATTAATTCTCTATTGTGAGCATTTACAAATTAATTATAAAGAAATTTAAGTCATTATTTTTCCTTTTAGTTGTGCATACAAAATGTCCATTATTCTAAATAAACTGATAGATCAATTATATAATTATAAAAAGGATTTAATAAAATTTAAAACTCAAAAGGTAGTAATTGGTATCCGTTATACAGCTGTACTATTAAATACGGGTGATTTAGGACTATCTTATACATTGACAAATAGAATTGAGGACCAAAAGGGCTATTCTATTCTTTTCAAATCAGAAGAGCCTTCAAAAACTCCATTAATCCATTTGATTAACTATTGTACATCAGAATATTCTATCTTAAGAAGTATTGGGGTCGCAGCTATGAATGCATATTGCCAACATTATATTCAAAACAGTTATGACACAAAAAATGATATTCGTCAATTCCTCAATACTGACATAAAGATTAAAACAGGTATGGTTGGGAATATCAAACCTATTTCATCATTTTTAACTCATTGTGGATGTACTGTAAAAATTTTAGATAAATCATCTAAGAAATCTAATAAATCCCTTTTAACATTCGTTGATTCGTATTTAGACTTGTTAAATGTTGATCAATTGATAATTTCGGGATCAGCTTTAACACATAACAATTTTGATGAGATAATGAGGATTTTAAGAACTGTAAAAGGATTAAAAGTCTTTCTAGGACCAAGTGCTCAAATACTTCCAAGTTTTGCCTCTCAACTTGGATTTTCGTTTCTAGGAAGCGTAAAGTCGAGGAATCCAGCACGGATTCTTGATATTATAATGCAGGGTGGTGGTTTTCAGCAATTTAAGCATTTAACTGCAAAATATTTAATCCCTCTAACCTAGTTAAAAATTTACTGAACGACAAATGAATCTAATAATTTAATATTTGGATAGATCTCCAAGTATTATTCTATTTTTTATCTATTTTCCAATAATAAATGCTTAACATAATCTTACCAGAATAAATAGGGCTAATAAGAAATTTCCTTTCTTAATTAAGAATCGTCTTAATTCAAATTAAAACTAATTTCCAGAAATTTTTGTCGGGAAAATGGCATCGAGGTTCTCAAACTGGTTAAAACTTCCTGATGACACCCAAACAAGGAAATTGTCATAGTTTCATTACTTCCCAATATATCAACATGAATTCGTTATAACATAATTAAGATACAAGCTGTCAACTTTCCCAAGGGTCGAAGAAGAAATGCGTTTAACTCAACAATTTGGAATGAAAAAATCACTAGATCACTTATTTCAGCTCCTATATATGTCAACCAATCTTTTTTCTAATTTCGAATCACAAGAGGGATTGCATGTTCTTCATCTCAAGTTTAATATCTCACAGAATTATACAGAAGCCGAAGTTCGACAGCTTTTGTCTTATTTTCTAGACTTAGTAGAATACTTTACACATGAAAGAATTCATCTAATTCAGGATCCAGCAGATGAAACAAGATATGTCTTAAGTGGAGGGATATGATGTGTATTCAGATAAATCCTATAATCAAAAAGCCAATGTTGCTGATAGAAAAAATCTGTTTTGGAACGAGTTAGAAAACATTACTGCAATTCAGCAGGAAATTCAAAAGATTCCCATGAGAAATTCAAGGGATGAAGAAGTAGCTAATAGAGCCCTATTGCTTCTTTCATTTAAAGATACTTCTATTCAAGATTTAAAGCATGTTTTAAATGTATTAGGGATAAAAACGGTTGAAGAAAAAAGAAAAATTTTAAAAGAAATATTTCATATGATTCGAGAAGGTATAATTTATATTCCGAAGGGCTTGCCCGATTTAATAGACAAAGGAGCACGTTTAGATGTAAATAATCCTGCAGAAGAGAGTATTGAGATTTATCTACTAAGACCTTTTGATGAATTAATAAAGGAAATCCAAGAGAAAATTACCAATTTAAATGTTGAAAAAGAATAAATGGGTTGAAGATGGTTTGAAATCTCTTAAATTGGTGGATGTCGAATGATAATGTATAATGGTTCAATTAAAAAGTTAAATTCTGAAAAACAAAGAGATGACCTTGAACTAATAATGATAAAGTCCTACTTAAATGATTTTTTTCCAGTTTCTGAGTATGATTTAACAACAATATGGCATGAACTAAGACATATGAGATCTGAACTTGAAATTTCACAGAAAATTCCTATTTCTGACCTTGTTGATTACTATTTCAAACTCATTAGTGTTAAAAAAGCATTTAATAACCAAATAAGTAATTTCGTTCAGCTGAATCAATTATATATTGAATTAATTACTATTCGAGAAATGTTGGATCTTTCAGAATCTATAAACATTTCAGGGATAATTGACTTTATCCAGAATAAGGACCTCACTAAACTAGGGATAGGGAAAAATTCTTTGTTAGAAAAGCTGTTGAAACTTACATTCTTGAACCTTTCATGGTGTTGAATTTTCATCATTTCAACATCATGTTTGTATTAAAAATGTAAGATTTCTTTCATTAAGAAATGTTTTTGATAGGTACTAGATTTCTTTAGGAATGATTATTCTAGAAAAACAGATTATGAGGTTTATGAATTGGTTTTTCCTATAAATATTGAATCTCCAAATGATTGGCTAGAACAGATTCCCGCCTTTTTATCTTCTCTACAACCAGATTCTATTTATCTCGATTCATTTGAATTTCAATCATATCTAGCTGATAAACTAAACAATTTTTATTCTCAATATCCTTTAAAATTTAATGATTTAATTAAAGGGGTTTTAAAAACAAGTACAGAACAAGCGATATATTTTTTAATTAAGATTTTACTATTAACTCCAGATCTATGGAAAAATTTTAAACTTGATGATGAATTTCAGCCAATATTGACTGAACTTGCTCTTACTCCTGACAAAATTTATGCAAAAGAAGCTGCAACATTATCCAAGAATATTGTAGAAGCTGAGTACATTCAGAAAGAAGAAACTGAAAAAATGAGTGAGGAAACAAGAGCCTTTGATGAAATGAAAGAAGAGGAAATGGACATTGGAGAACCAGAGGAAGGAGCTTTTGATGACATTTTACTTTCTGACTCTATTCCTGAACCTGCTAGAGAAATTACGAAAAGAAAAAAAGCACCTATGCCAGCCCCAGTACTTGAGGAGGCTCATCCTCCTAAACCTAGTCCAGCACCAAGTGCTCCTAGCCACAAAGCACGTGCAGCCTCACCACCTGTTCCTCCTATGGAGAGATTGGAACCAACAATTAAAAAAGAAAGCAGAAGGCCTGATACTATTACATCAGAGATGCCTGCAGGACAAACAATTCATACACATGTCCACTATTACTCACGGATGAATCCCCGTAAAACTTATCCATTTACTGTTACTTTATCGACATTAGCTAAAAAATTGAAACGAGATAAGATCCATATATTGACTGGTGAAGAAGAATCTGAGACTAGAGGTAAGTTTGAATTACTTGATATAAAAAGTGATCTTATAATTGAACCTTTACTCTCTGGATGTCTAGTTCAACCAACCTTCCAATTTTTTACCCCAAAACCAGAAAATTTTCCAGGTGAATTAACCTTCTATGTCACACCTTTGGTTGAAGCAGGATTTCGATCCACAGAATTAGAAGGAATATTATACATTAAGGATGAGCAGAGTAATATTCTATTAAAGCTAGAATTAGATGAAACACGAGTAGTTAGTAGCCGATTAAGTCAGGTTGCAGCAATTTTGGGTATTCTAAGTGGTGGAGCAATGCCATTTCTTGATACTTTTATTTTTGGGGGAGATCTTCAAGCACAAGTTATAACCCAGCTCTCAGAGAATGTTCAAGATTTAGCTCCAACAATTGCTAGCTCTCTTACAAATGCTGATTGGTGGAACCTAATCACTGGTTTTCAAATCATTCTCGTTAGCAGTGCATTACTTGGAGCATTAGTATTTTGGTGGAAACGCTCAAGAGCTAGAATAGGTCCAATTGCGACTTCACGACTACAACTAAATCCTTAGATTCATATTGATACTAAGTATTATTACTTTCTCTTTCATTTCAGTTTTGGATATGAAAAATATGAAGAGGCCAATTATTCTCTCATTTCCAAATCTCCGTACCTGTACCGTGGGTATTGTGACCAAAAGAGGAACAGTTCAGGATCAAATTCCGGGAACCACACAAGTTCTACTCCAGACCATTACCCGTGAAACTTCTAATTATTCAGAACAGCAAATTGCCCGAAAAATTGATGGCAAAGGTGGAAATCTTTTTTTGCTTGTTGAAAAAGATTTTGCGGTGATAGGAGCACAGGTTCGACCTAGATATGCAGAAGATACATTTGATTTGTTGTTTGACATGATTAAAAACCCCAGTCTTAATCCTAAACACATAGAAATCGAAACTCAAAACCTAATTCAAGTATACCAAAGGATTATGGCAAATGCACTCCAGCGACTTATCTTTTTTGAAGCTGATAAAGCTGTTTTTGGTGAAAAGAATCCTTATAGCCAATCTCTTATTGGTAATTTAGAATCACTTAAGTCGATTTCATCGGAAAATCTCCATAATATAATGCCTGATTTGCTAATAGAACCATGGGGTTTTGCTATTGGTTACTTACCAAAGGAATTCGGAAAAAAAATAGCGGAAAAAATAGGATCACAATTAGCTGTAGGAAAATCTAAGATTCTAATAAAAAAAGATAATTTTTCAAAGCAAATTAAACCAAAAAGATTGATCACCTCATCCACAAAAGAAGATGAAAACGCGTATATATGCCTTAATCTTGCAATAGACATGCAAGCTTCAAAATTAGGATGCATTCGGTTTTCAAGTGGAATATTAGGTGAATCTTATGGCTCCCGAATGTTTTCAGTTCTTCGTGATAAAAAAGCATTCGGATATTTAACAGGTTCTGTTATAAAACTGCTAGCAAATAAAATTATACTTCGATGTTTTATGGAGACTAAACCATCTAGAGCAACAGAGGCAATAGAATCTTTAATAGGGCTAATTTCCAATTTAGTTGAAAAAGAGATTTCAACTACTGAATATAAAACCACTAAAAATTATCTTTTAGGAATGCAGGATCTCTCTCTAGATGATTCTCGCATAATCGCCTCAAGAATTATCAATCGAAAGGTTCACGGATTAACTCCTAATATAAAAGCTAGTTATAAGGAAATTGAACAAGTAACACCTAAAAAATTGCATAAACTATGGAAATCAATTTTTAAACCTGAAAATTTGAGCCTAGCTATTTCAGGTGATATAAATCCTAAGGAGATTGAAAATTATTGGCGAAACCAACTGGAATAGTAAATGATGTAAGCAAAATCAAGATTTTTCGTTTAGAAAATAATTTACAAGTCCAATTTGTTACAGTTCCAGGAGGAAAAACAACTCTTTTTTCAGTGGGGTTCTATGCAGGGGCTATGTATGAGAAAGGGTTTGGAAAAGGATCAAATGATGGAGTAAGTCACTTTACAGAACATATGTTTTTCAAAGGTACTCCTTCACGGGATGCAAACCAAGTAAATCAGGAATTTTCCCAATTAGGAGCTGATTTAAATGCGTTCACAAGCTATGATCATACCATTTATTATGCTAAAGTTCCAACTCGCAATCTAAGAAAAGCAGCTGAAATTTGGAATGACCTTCTTCTTAATAATGAGTTAAAGCACAAAGAATTTGAAGCTGAAAAGCAAATTATCTTGCAGGAGATCCAAATATACAAGGATATGCCAGAATTCAGTGCAAACTCCAATGTTCGAGCTTATCACTTCGCTGGGACACCTTTAGAGCACAATATTTTAGGATCAATGGATTCTATTACTGCTATGTCTTTAGATACGTTGAAAGAATATATCGAAAAGCATTATTCCCTCTATAATGCTATTATTACTATTGTAGGAGGTGGATTCGATCTAGAGGCAGAGATCGACTTTATTGATAGATTATTTAATGAAAATGAAAAAAATTCTCTCCTAAAACCGATTTACCCCCCACAAGTTAACTTACCAAGACGTGAAACAAACCTCAATTTCTTTAAAAAGGAAATAAACAAACCATTATCGTATTTAGCAATATGTTGGACTTCACCAGGAATAAAATCAAAATTATTTTTTCCCTGCCTTCTTCTTAATACTTATCTTGGAAACTCCCGAACCTCAATTATTTATCGTAATATAATAAGTAAGGGAATTTCAAGCTTTTGTAGATATGGTTTCGAACCATTTTATGATGTGTCAGCAAGTTCTATATTGTTTATTTCTCCCCCAGAAAAATTAAATGAGGTTTATTATGAAATTCTAAAAATTTTAATAGATTTATATTCATTAGAGTTCACTGATATGATAATTGCTGATTTAAAACAGGAAATATTAGGGGCATATTTATCTGAAATCGAGGATCCTGCAAATTATGGAATAGATTTAGCTCAAAAATTCATCAAGTTCCATCGCCCTCTCCTACCCTCTGATTATGAAAAAAGTTTGGATATTTCATTGGAAATCGTTCAGAAAACTAAAGATAAAATTTTTGGGGATAAGATGTCTCTTACTGTCTATGGTACAGGAAAGTTACCATCAGAATGGATACCTGATTTTCCTCAAAACTCCCCATGGTAATTTATATGAAATGTACTATTCCATGATTCAGGGTTATCACTACTAATAAAGTGAGGAATATTCATGGATGAGTATGCATGGTGGCAAAAAGCTGTTTTTTATCAAATATATCCACGAAGTTTTAAAGATTCTACTAATAATGGTATAGGGGATCTAAAAGGTATCATTAGTAAATTAGATTACTTAGCAGAATTAGGAATAGATGCAATTTGGTATTCTCCCTTTTTTATGTCTCCTCAAGAAGATTTTGGTTATGATATCACAGCTTATGATAAAATTGCTCCTGAATATGGAACGATGGATGATTTCGAATCATTATTGGAAAAAAGTCATGCTTTAGATATAAAAATGATCCTAGATCTAGTATTAAACCATACAAGTGACAAACATCCATGGTTTTTAGAATCTAAGAAAGATCAAACCAATTCAAAAGCAGATTGGTATGTATGGAAGGATGGAAAGGGAAAGAACGGAAAAAAACCTCCAAATAATTGGAAATCTATTATTGGAGGCTCAATGTGGAAATGGAATGAAGATCGCTGTCAATTTTATCTTCATCAGTTCCTACCTTGTCAACCTGATCTCAATTGGCGTAATGAAGAAGTTAAAAAACAAATGTTCTATTATATTAAATATTGGCTTGATAAAGGAGTAGATGGATTTCGATTAGATATTATCCATACTCTTTTTGAAGATAATAAATTTCGAGATAATCCAAAAAGTTGGAGATTATTCCCTTCTGAAGATAACTCTGCATCTCTCTTCCAGAATCCAAAATATACCCAATTTCTTCCTGAAACTATAGAAATATGCAGATATATTCGAAAAATTGTAAATAGTTATTCACCCCCTCGAATGTTGGTTGGGGAAGCAACAGGTGGACCAAAAGTAATGCAATCCCTTTATGGAGCATATAATGATGGTTTAAACCTTGTTTTCAATTTTAGTCTTTGTAATGCTGATTTTAGTTCAAAAAAAGTAAATGAAATCATTCAAGAATCCGAATTGTTGCTCCCTATCCCCTATTGGCCATGTTTTTGTCTATCTAATCATGATAATAAGCGAATGATTTCCAAATTAGGTAACAATGAAGAAAAAATGCGATTAATTACCCTACTTATACTATCTATTAGAGGAACTCCATTTATATACTATGGAGAGGAAATTGGTATGTTTCAAGTTAAAATCCCTAAAAACCAATGGTCTGATCCTATTGCTTTCTTAAAATTCTTCAAGTTACCAATTGGCCATTTTTTCAATCGAGATGGCTGTCGAACTCCAATGCAATGGAAACCAGAGGATGTAAATGCAGGTTTTTCACTTAGTTCTTCTTTAAAACCTTGGCTTCCTGTTTCACCCAGTGTAATGACTCAAAATGTCGAAACACAATTAAACAAAAAAGATTCATTACTCAAATTTTATCATGATCTTCTGAAATTTCGGAAAAACTCCCTTGCTCTTCAAATCGGTACACTTTCATTATTATCAATAGCCAACGAAAAAATAGTAGTATATAAAAGGATTTTTAGGGACGAAAAATTATATATTTTTCTTAATTTTTCAAATAAAGCTGTCAAGATCTTAAATCCCACCATAGATGGCTTTATAGCATTTTCAACTAAGAATATTATTAACCATAATGATTTCAAATCAAAAATAACCTTAGACAAATTTGAGGGAATAATCGTAAAACCAAGATCATAATTTTAAAAACTTAGAAAGATTTTTTATTGCTCTTTTTTTCGAGATTTAATGTATTCTTCTGCTTCTCCGACAATATCACGTGTAACAACTACTACTTTATCACTTAGATGATGATAGGTTGTAGGGATAACCTCAATCATTG
>WOR8_10002764_pt1 | contig 24379 bp, 26 predicted proteins | sample DeeMarSeWOR38_10_FD_19890 | JGI IMG/M metagenome (IMG submission 19890) | reverse complement strand
TCGCCGCCAAGGACGAGACGACGCAGCGACGCCTGATCAACTGGGGCTACGCACTGTGTGACGCGGGCATTCGCAGCTGGGTGGAAGACGGATTGCCGCCGCCCCAGGATTTTCCCTATCCGCTCGAGGGCGTCTGAGTCTCGTGCTGGTCGACGACCTGCAGATCCTGGTCACTGCCCTGGTGCTCGTGCCGTTCGCCTATGTCATCATGGCGTCTCTCGGCGCCGGTCGTGCGAGCCGCAGGCACCTCGTCACCGGCTTCCTTGTCGCCAGCGGCATCGTGCTGCTGGTCGCTTCGCTGGCGATGTTCATCGACCGCATGGTGCCGGCCGAAGTACTCGGATATCTCGGCTTCGTGCCGATCAGCATCGGCATCTACCTGCTGCTCTTCACCGGCCAACAGGCAGAAAGCACGGCGGAGCGAGCCACGACCTGGCCCGCCATAACCGGGGTGCTGCTGGCGAACAGCGGCGACACGATCTTCGCCATCGGGCCGTTGTTCGCCGAGAGCGGCAACGATGCACGCCTCGGCCTGGCGGTCGGCTTCGTCCTGATAGCCGTCGTCTGGCTCTCGCTGATACTCACCCTGTCGGAACGCGTCGCCCGTTCAGCCGTTCTCGGCAGGCTCGGCCACAGGATAGCGCCCTGGATGATGATACTGGTCGGTCTCTACATACTCACCGACAGCACGACGGACGTCGTGTAGCACGAGAGCGGCAGGCTACTGCATATAGACGGCTGCGAATCGCATCGTGACCTCGCCGTTCGCATCTTGTATTGCGAGATCTTCGCCCGAAATCGCAAAACGGTGAGCGTTCTCGAGGGCCTGCAGGAACGCGTCTTCCTGCGGCATGGCATCCGCACACATACGACGCGTGCTCGCGATCGGTCCGAACGACAACCCGTCGCCCGTCACCGTGACCGAACCGGTGAACTGGTTGCAGCCCGCATAACCGCCGACCTGGTCGTCGCCCCTCAGGATCATGTGCAGTTCCTTATCCTCACCGGGCTCAACGGTCGCGCCGTTCAGTTCAACCAGCTTCCAGTAGGTGTTCGTAAGCGTCACGTCAGGTTTCATGGTCTCTGACGCGGGCGTCTCGGCGGGCGCCTCCGCAGCGCCGTCTTCGTCGGATGCGCATCCGACCACGCCGAAAACCGCGACCAGACCGCATACCCGGAGGATATTTCTCATTGGCAAAACCCCGATAAGTTCAACAGTTCATCTATAACGCATGCCGGCTGGCATTCGGGTTAACCGGATCAACGCGTATCGATAAATACCTCGCCGCTGCGAGCGTCCTCGATCCACAGCGCCCGTTCACCACCGTCCTTCGACTTTCCGGCCCGCAGTGTGTAGGTATGACCGAGGATCAGTTCGCCGTTGGCCCGCGCCTTTTCCGTGTTAATCAGCACCGGGCGAATGGTAATGCCGATGCTCGCGCCGTCGTCCTCGTAGAGCGTGTACTGGCCTGGCACCAGCAGGAGAGTCCCGTACTCGGACCTGGGCAAGACCCGTTCGCGGACGGTAATGTCCCGGACGTCATCTCCGAGGCGCAAGGTGACGATTGCCATATTCGGCCGGTCCGGCCCGACCCAGCTCTTGTAGACGTTCTCACCCTTCTCCGCGCAGCCGGAAAGCAGTAGTCCAAGCAACACGATTGAGGCATATTTCGCGGTCATGGTTGCCATTATAGGGGTTCCGGGAATTCCTCTCCCGTAATCCTGTCAAAACCATTTTCCTCAGACTACAGATTCGCGATGCTATGTCCGGTCGACTATTTTTGATACCCCTGATTTCACTTCTCTCCCCGCTCGCGGCCGCCGGCGGGACCACGGAATTCTGTCTGGACGGCGAGGCCAACCTCGGTGCCCGCTACCAGGGCATGCAGCCGGGCGTGGACGAGTTTGTGCCGACGCGCTGGTGCGTTGTCACCGAGGACGACACGCATCGCGTGTTGTTCTCGGGCCACGGCAAATCCAATCCCGACATTGAGGGCAGCTGGACAATCGCCGCCCTGCCCCCCGATCTCGTGCGGATCGTCAACCGGGAAAATCCGCCGGACATCGAGTTTCATGGCGCTGACGCGACCGCCGAGGCGGCGCGGCTTCGCCGGATCGATCCGCGCCGGCTGCTCGAGGAGCATGAAAAGACACCCGTCGAGGATGTTCGAATCAAGATCGAGGACGGCAAGGCCGTGACGCTGGTGGCATCCGCGGACCTGCCGCTGCGCGGCAGGGTCCCTGTAATCTGGCACTGGGACTGGTCCGACGCGTCACGTCCCGGGCTGATCCTGGAAGTGGACGGCGACTTGGTCTTCCGCGCAAGCGGTTCATGGCGGGAATTGGGCGATGCGGAAGCCCAAACGACCTGGTCCGCGACCCCCGATACCGATCCGGTGCTCGCCAACGCCGAAAACTGGCCCGCGCGCGTCGACATGCGCATGCTCGATGTAGCCGAGGGTGTGCACCTCGTCCGCGGCGTGCGCACCGGCTTCCAGCACCTCGTCGTCGAGACCGAACAAGGCCTGGTCGTTGCCGACGCTCCGGCAGGCTGGGTGGAGCTGCACCAGATCCCGCCCACCGACCTCGTGCCGGGCCTCGGCATCAGCGGATTGTCGGAGAAACTCGTCGACTTCCTCTCGGAGCAGTTTCCCGAGCAGCGTATTCACGCCGTGGCGCTGACCCATGCGCACGACGACCATGCGGGTGGCGCGCGGGCATTCGCCGCCTTGCGCGCGGTGATCTTTGCGCCTGCTGAATACAGCGAATTCCTCGAACGGGCGCTGAACAGTGGCAATATGCCGCGCGACCGCTTCACCTCGGTCAACGGGGAGGTCGACGTCGTGCCTGTAACCGATGCGGTCACTCTGAGTGACCCGGCCAATACCGTGCGGTTGTTGTCGATCGGGGCCGGGCCCCATGCCTCGGCAGCCCTCGGCGTGCACGCCGTCGACGCCGGCGTATTTTTCGTCTCGGACCTGCACGTACCGAATTCCAACAGCGACAAGCCGCGCAAGGACCGCCTGCGGACCGAGTGCTGGTTCGCAGACTGGGCCGTTGCCAACCTGCCGCCGGAGACGCTCGTCCTGAACTCTCACAGTGCACCGCAGACGCCGGTTTCGCGCCTCGAGAAGTACCGCCAGAGCCCGGCTTGCGAGGCCCTGCCTGATTGAGGCCGAAAGCCGGTTCGGTGCGGTAATCGGACAATACGCTAACGCCACCGCCTCGTAAGCTGCTCACCTCGAAGAAGCGTTGCGAGGTCAGAATCATGAGCAGATTAGCAGCCGTTGTCGGCGTCAAGGCAGGTTGGTTCGTGTTGCGCGAAACGCCACTGCCCGGCCCCTGGAGCTGGTTCGTCGCCCCGACTTTCGAAGAAGCGATGCAGCGACTGGAAAGCTATGAGGTCGTCGCGGTCGACGCACCCTTGAGCATCACGGAGTTCCCCCCGCATTCGGACGGCGGCGATGAACCCGGTATACGCGAGCGCTACCGTCGGTCCGTGGAGAAGGTCTGCGAAGTCCACGAATACATGCGTGAAAATCCCGGCGCGGGACACCACGTGTACGAAGTTCATCCGCGCCTGAGCTTCCTCGAACTCAAGGGCGGCGCCACGGAACTGCAAGCCGCGGAGCGAAAGCCGCGTTTTCGCGACCAGCTCAGTTACCTGTGCGACATCTTCCCGACCCAGGCCCTGCACCAGGCGCTGACGGCGTTTCGCCACGCCGAGGCATCCCGGCATGACATCCTGGACGCGTTCGCGATGCTCTGGTCAGCAAAGCGCATTGCAACGAGCCGCGCCGAGCGCCTGCCCAGCATGCCGGTCTATGACGCCCGCGGCTTCGACATGGCCATCTGGTACTGACGGGAAGGCACGTATAATCGGGCGCATCCACACACAGGAGGATGCGCCATGTCGTTCCGAGCCGCACTTGCTGCAGCAATCATTTTTCTCTGCGCACCCGCCGTCGCCGACATTATTGCCGTGATCGGCACCGGTGACGTCGGCGGCGCGCTGGGCCCGGAATTTGCCGCCCAGGGCCACACGATCGTCTACGGCTCGCGCGATCCGGACCGTGGCAAGGTGAAGGACCTGGTCGAGCGCACCGGCGAACTCGCTTCGGCAACCACGCCGGCGGCCGCCGCATCGCAGGCGGATATCGTCGTGCTGGCCGTACCCGGCCTGATGGTCGAGGAGATTACAGAGAGTCTCGGCGACCTGTCCGGAAAGATCATCATCGACCCGACGAATCCGCTGGAACGGCGTATGAACCGCCTCGAACACGCGGTCGACACCTCGAACGCGGAGATCATCCAGGCCGCGGCGCCCGGCGCCTACGTGGTGAAAGCGTTCAACACCCTCAACTGGAAAACGATGGTGGACCCGGACTCGGCGGGCGGACCGGTCTCTATCCCACTCGTCGGGGACAACGGGCGCGCCAAGAAGAAAGTCGCCGAACTCGTCTCCGGTATGGGCCTCGAGCCTATCGACGTCGGCCCGTTGCGCGATGCACGTTGGGTGGAGGGCATGTTGATTCTCTGGATCAACAATCGCTACGGCAGCATGCGGCCCTCGTTCGACTACCACCTGCGCAAGAACTAGCCGCATGAGATCCGCCGTCACGAGCTTTGCTGCGCTTGTCGCGTTACTTGCCCTCGCCCTGCCCGCCCACGGCGAGCCGGTAGCGGAGAGCTACGAGGTCCTTTTCGAACGAGCACTCGAGTCCATCGCCTGGGACTTCCATGCCGACTGGGCGTTCACCGAGACCGAATCGGGAAGCGACGGCGACTTCGTGGGCCGCTTCGACCCGCGCATGCCGCAGGACGAACGCTGGACGCTGCTGTCGATCGACGGCCGCGCGCCCACTGCAGAGGAGTCGAAGCAATACGCGGAACGCAAACGTGGCGAGCCGGGTGACAACGACCACGAAGGCGACGGCGAGATCGACGCCATGGTCGAACCCGGCTCACTGGAACTCGTCGAGGAAACCGGCGAGTACTGGCTGCTGAGGTTCGTGCCGACTGATGACGGCGGGGGCGATGATATGGGGCGCGAGGTCCTGGAGCGGATGGACGGTACAGCGAAGATCGCCAAGCAGGGACATTACCTCGAGTACATCGATATACGTAACACGAAGCCAATACGGCCGAAGGTGGGCGTCAAGATGAAGAAATTCCTGACGCGCATCACCTTCGGTCCTGCGGTGGAAGGCGGGCCCATCGTAATGAAGTCGGTGGACGTCGCCATCAAGCTGAGCGCGTTTCTCGTCGTGCGTGTCGACGAGACGCAGTCGGTTCGTCTGTCGGACTTCGAATACGCAGGTAATGAGGGCTGATCAGCGTTCGACGTCAAGTGGCGAGAAGCCCATGCCGTCCGGTTCCCTGCCCGCACGCAGCATGCGGGTGATCGCGCCGCTGGCGAGATCGATCTCGGTAATGATGTCGGCGTTCGCGTGCGCGACCCAGGCGGTTTCGCCGCTGCCATCGACGATCACGCCGATCGGGACCGAACTGTCGCCGAAGCGGTCGCCGAACAGGCGGTCCTCGACGTCCATGCTCTCGATGTCGAAGGAAACGACCCGTATTTCATCGAACGTCGCTGCGTCGTAGATAGCGAGGTCGCCTGCCCTCGCTCGCGTGACGAGCACCTGCCCCACGGACGTTGCCGTCGCACGAATCGGGAAGCCTTCGGAGACGATCTCGCCCGCCGGCTCAAGCGTGCCGGCATCGAGAATCGTAATGGTGTCGGCGGCGCGGTTCGTGACCCAGATGTGTTCACCGGAAGCCGATACCGCGATGCCTTCCGCACCGTCGCCGGTGGCGATGTTGATTTCGCGGACACCCTTGCCGAGATCGAGAACGGTGATGGAGCCGGAGCCGATATTGGCCGTGTAAGCCCGCCCGCGTTTCGGATCGAGGGCCACCATGTGGGAGATCTCCTGGTCCGTACCGATCGATTGCGTCACCTTCTCGCGGTCCACGTCGACGACGATCAGTGCCTTGTTGCTCTCGACGGTGACGGCTGCGCTGCGATTGTCCAGCCATCCGACGCCATGAGGCCTGCGGTAGTCACCGAGGTCGATGGTCTTCAAGACACTGGCCGCGGGGATATCGATCAGCGTGAGGCTGTTGCCATCGCCCTCGCGCGTGCCGTAATTGGTGACGAGCGCGAAACGTCCGTCGGGCGATATGCCGATCTCGTGTGGGCCCTCGCCCGTGGGCAGCGTCGCGACAACGTCGCCAGTGTCGAGATCGATCAGCGAGACCGTGGCCTCCGCCTTGTTGGCGACGGCGAGTGTCGCGGCCTGGGCAACGGGTGCGAGCAACAGGGCCGTTGCGATAACGGCGCTGCATGACCTCGAGAGGTCGAAAGGTGTGAGTGACTTCATCAGGCCTCCTTCTCCAGGAGGCCTATCCTAGCAGGCAAGATGCGCGAAGCGGCTAGTTGATGACCACCGAGCGCTCTACCTCGTTGGAAAAATCGCTCTCTATGCCCGCCGTGTTGAACGCGGTCGCCGTGAAGTAATAAGTCGCCGGCCTCAGGCCATCGACGACGTAGGCCGTCAAACCGACATTGCCGATCTTCAACTGCTGGTCGTAACTGCCCGACTCCGTGCCCCAGTAGATAACGTAGCCCGCGAGGTCGCTGGCGGTCGAACCGTCGGTGTTCGCCTGTGGCGGCAGCCATTCCAGGGTCACCGCCCCCAGCGCGTCCTGGCTCACGGCTATGGAGAATGGCGCCAGCGATGCTGTGGCGATGCCGTCGCTGACGGAGATCTCGATGCCGTCATAGTTGCCGACGTCGCCGAATTGTGGGATTCCGTCGAGTTTACCGGTAGCGCTGTCGAACGAGGCCCAGGACGGCTTGTTGCGGATACTGAAGGTGAGCGAGTCACCGTCGCTGTCGGAAGCTGACGGCCTGAAGGCGTAGGCATCGCTCATGACGGCAACCTTTTGCGGCGCCCCGCTGATCTGCGGCGCGGTATTGTCGGGGTTGCTGGCGGCGAGACCACCGCCGCCGGGCGGTGATGCTGATTCGAGGCAGCCGCTCAGGAGGGCTGCCATGATCGCGGCGCTGGTGAGTTTGGCTATTCCCGGAAATCGTGTTCCTAGCATTGATAGTCCCTGAATTTTCATTCCACAATAGTCGGCCAGGCAGTCCGTACGCTGCGGACCGCGTTTCAGTCAGTGAGCATTGGTACTGCCGCGCGGCGGAATACCGCGGTAGTAACGAGTCGGTGGTCACGCCCCTGCGCAGCGGCCCAAGTTGACCATCCGGCTCACGATGCTACATAAAGCAAGAGCCGTGCCAACTCCGGGATTACGTTGAAAACCGCCTAGCGATGCGGTCTCCGCGATGGGCCCGGATCGTTATTTACCGCGCGGTCTGTCTGCGTAAGGGGACAGTTTGATGCTACGCAACATTATGTAAGCTCCGTAACAGCCGGACAGGCAAGCGTTTTCTGCTCGTCGCCAGGTTGCGACAGCGCTGTCGGTCTTGTCGCCGTTCCGGGACGGCGCCCGCGGCCGCGGATGCGGGAACGAAAAAAGCCCCTCGGTGGGGGCTTTCCGGAGATCTGGATGGTGCCGAAGAGAAGACTCGAACTTCCGACCCACGCATTACGAATGCGTTGCTCTACCAACTGAGCTACTTCGGCACTTGGAGAGGGCGCGCAGTATAGCGACACGCGTCGAATTGGGAAAGTCCCGCAGGCGGCCGGTCAGCCCTCGCCACGGATGCGGATCAGCACCTCGATGCTCTCGCTGCGGGTACCGTCGGGCATCGGCGGCAGTTCGCTGAAGCGAACCTGCTCGTCCGGGATATCGCGCAGCTCGCCCGTATCCACATTGTAAAAGTGGTGGTGCGGGCGCGTTGTCGAATCGTAGAACTTGCGCGTCGGGTCAACCATGACCTCCTTGACGATGCCGCGCTCGCCGAACAGGTTCAGCGTGTTGTAGACCGTCGCCTTGGAGACGCCACTGCCGGCCTCGCGCAGCCGGTCGATAATCTGGTCCGCCGACATGTGCTGCGGCTTTTCCAGAAGAATTTCAGCAACTTCCAGACGCTGCGGCGTCGAGAGAATGCCGCATTGCTCGAACAAAGCGAGGATATCGGAACGCGCCATCGGTGTCCCCCGGACTTGGATCTGGACTGAGTATAAACGAAATACCCGGGCTTAGAACCACCGGCGGCAATGTCCGGTCCAGTAATCCCGTTGTTTTCGCGCAATTTCCGGGCTGCACGGGCACTGCCAGGCTGTCAGGGTATGCCCCTGGACCGGAGACCAGCTATGCACGCCAGGGATTACGGCTATTCGCTCCTCGAGCTCCTGATGACTATCGCCGTCGCGGCGCTGATCCTCACGCTCGGCCTGCCCTCGTTCGCCGTGCTGAAGGCGCGCAACGCCCAGCGCGTGGAGCTCAATGCCCTGTTTCACGCGGTCCATCTCGCCCGCAAGGCCTCGATCGTGCGCAAGCAGGTGGTGTCTCTCTGCCCGACCGCCGACGGAACCACCTGCAGTCCGGGCACGGACTGGTCGGGCGGCTTCCTGGTGTTCGTCAACGGCGATCGTGACGAGCCACCAGAGCTCGATGACGGCGAAATCCTGCTCGACCGGCACCTTGCCAGCCGGTACACGAAAGTCACGGCAAACCGGCGTGGATTCACGCTCAGGGCCACGTTCCTGAGGGCGACCAACGGCACGCTGGTGGTCTGCGACCGCGCCGGCCGCGTGGCGCCCAGGGCCCTCGTCGTCAGCTATACGGGCCGGCCGCGGGTTGCCGACCGGGGGCCGCGCGGAGCGGCTTATTCCTGTGCGGATTAGGTCAAATCGGCGGCCCCGGAATCGACCGCTCATCGGGCGTAACAGACCGCTCGTCGGATACCAGGAAGTGTCCGGTCTCGAGCCTTTATATTGCCTGCATGAACAAGCGACAGCAGACCGGCTTCACGCTCTACGAACTCATGATCACGTTGACGGTGGTGGCCGTCGTCCTGTCGTTCGGCATTCCGAATATGCGGAGCTTCACGCTGAACAGCCGGATGACGAGCACGGCCAACGACCTGCACGCCGCATTCCAGATGGCGCGCAGCGAGGCCGCACATGCCAAGACCAACGTCACGATCTGCGCGAGCGCCGACCCGATGGGCGCCGCGAATTGCGGCGGCACCTGGGACCAGGGCTACGTCGTATTCATCGACGACGATGCGGACCTCGTGCGCGATGCCGGCGAGGCGGTCCTGCGCGCACATCCGCCGGCCGATACGGGCGTGCTGCTGCGAATCGCCAATGGCGCGACCTATTTCATGTACGCGCCAAGCGGACTCGGGCGCCTCGACACGGGTGGTAACCCGGCCTTGTCGCAGGTCGTGATATGCGATGAGCGCGGCAACGTCGACGGCCCCGGCGGCGGTTCGGCAGCCCGGCTGTTCATCTCGACACCGCTCGGCCGCGCCACCATCGTGCGTGACAAGGCAATGATCGGCAATGCATTGACGGCAATGGGAGCTACCTGCCCATGACCTGCCGAATTAGGGAAATTCAGGAACGAACGGCTATGCCAGTGATTTCGAAATTGCAGCGGGGCTTTTCTCTGATCGAGGTGCTGATCGCATTGATCGTCATGTCGGTCGGCATGCTCGGTATCGCGGGACTTTACGTACAGAGCCTGCAAGCCGGGCGTACGTCGATGTTCCGCCACCAGGCGGTGGCGCTCGCGGGCGATGTGGCGGACCGCATACGCGCGAACCCCACGGCAGGCGTTTCCTACACAGATGCCACCGGCGCGGATAACGGCTGCGTGGCCACCGGTGTCGACTGCGACGCGGCCGGTATGGCGCTGCACGACGTATTCCTGTGGAAACAGCAGGCCGGCAACTCGCTGCCGGGCTCCGCAGCAACGGGCGGCGGCGACGTAACTGTGGCGTTCGACAATGCCGTTACGCCGCCGATCTACACCATTACCGTGAGCTGGGAAGAGCCCGGGATCACCGCGCTGGACGTGGCACCCAGCTACATCGTTACCATCCCGGTCAACCCGTTCTAGGAGCGATGGATATGCGAACTACAATCAAGGATTTCGGCGGCCGGCAGCACGGTATCACCCTCGTCGAGTTGATGGTCGCGCTGGCGATCGGCTCGTTCCTGATGATCGGCGCTATCCAGATCTATTCACAAAGCCGCCAGGCATTCGTTATCAACGAGTCGATTGCACGCGTGCAGGAAACCGCGCAGTTCGCGCTCGATACGATCGAGGCGGACCTGCGCATGGCGAGCAACTGGGGCCGCACGAGCCGTGCGCTTTCCATCGAGGGCCGTTCACTGATCGGCCAGCCGAACCCGAACGTGCTTGCGGTACCGCTGGATTGCAGTGAAGACTGGTCGATCGAGCTCGGCACGCCGGTGGACGGCTTCGACAACGTCATGGGTCTGACCTGCCCGGCGCAGAATGCCGCGCAGGCCAACTCCGACGTGCTGACGGTGCGGCGCGCCTCCGTAAATCCGGTACCGCTGCAAGCCGGTCGCCTGCAGATCCAGACGACGCGCACCCAGGGCGAGATCTTCGACGACGGCAACATTCCGCCGCAGTTCGACCCCGTTACGTCGGCAACTCACAACCTGGTGGTGTCGAGCTACTACGTGGACGCGAATTCCGACCTGATCCCGGGTGTACCGACGCTGCGGCGCAAGGTGCTTGGGATCCAGGGAGCCAATTCCGCCATCTTCGATCAGGAGATCGCGCCCGGTGTCGAGAACCTGCAGGTGCAGTTCGGTATCGACGTGAACGAGGACAACACGGTCGATCGCTACGTCGACCCCGGCGACCAGAGCTACAACCCCGAAGCCGCGGGCTACATCCCGGGTGCGCGCGTACTCACGGCGCGAGTCTGGCTCGTCGTCCGCGGGCTGACACGCGAGGTCGGCATAGACGACCAGCGGGCTTACGCCCCCGGCAACGTCAATCTGGGCACCTTCAACGACGAGGTGCGCCGTATGCAGGTGTCCAAGACCATCCTCCTGCGCAACACCAGGATCTGAATCGAGAGAACGGACAATGACCAAGCAGATGAATATCAGGACACAGTCGGGCGCGGCGCTCATCGTCGGGCTGCTGCTGCTCGTCGTCATCACGGTGCTCGCTGTCTCTGGCATGAGTTCAGCAACCACCGAACTGGCCATGGCGCGCAACGACCAGAACTACGAGAACGCATTCCAGGCGGCCGAGACCGGGCTGGAAGCCGCACTCGCTCAGGGCCAGTTCAACGCACTCGGTGCGGTAACCGTTACCCAGTACATCAATTCGAACGATTCCGTAACGGCACAGATCGCGCCGGACGGCGACCCCACGATCGTACCGGACCGGGCGTTCAGCCTCGGCGTCGGCAGCGGCGTGGTCGCCTATCATTTTCTCGCCACGGCGACGGCCGTATCGGAGCGTACGCCGGGCACACCCAGTGATCGCGACTCCAACGCGGTACACACCCAGGCTTTTTACATTGTCGGCCCGCAAGGCCCGCAACTCTAAGCGGTAGCAGGAACGGAGTATTCCCATGAAATTCAAAGTATTGATCGCCGCCATAATTCTAGGACTCGCGCTGCCCGTTGCGGCGGATTTCAAGACTGTCGCACTGGCACACGAAGTCTCGCTGACCAACCTGCGGGTACCGCAGAGTGAGTCGGGCACTGTCTCTTTCAAGACCTGCGACGAATGTGCCTACCAGGTCAAGCGCGTTGGTGAGGACACCCAGTGGGTGCTGAACGGCAAGAGCCTGCCGCTCGCGAAGTTCCGCCGCGGTTTGCTGTCGATCAGGGATCGCGATGCAACGGCCGTAACGGTCCTGCACCACCTCGAGAAGGACCGCGTGATCAGCGTAGCGGTCACGACCTACTAGGCCGACGCACAGGATTAAGAGGACGCAATGATGAATAAGGTAATTCACAAGACGACATGGACGTGCGCCGGACTGCTGCTTGCTTTTGCATGCGGGACGCCGGCGGTCGCCGACGACACCGAGCTGTTGCTCATCAACCCGGACGCAGCTCAGCAAAAGCCGAACGTGCTGATGATCATCGACTCGTCCGGCAGTATGGGCACGCTCGAAGAGACGACGGAGGTCTACGACTACACGCAGACCTACGTGGGCGGCGCTACGCCCTGTGACCCGAACTACCTGTACTGGAGCGAGTACAAGAATGTGATCCCGAGCTGCGATGCGTCCAATACGCAGCGGATCCTGAAAACATCCTACGTTTGCGACGCCGGCGACAAGCAACTGCGCGGCATCGGGAGCTACCGCACCACGATGGCTCAGTTCCGCGACGGTGCATCCGGCATCTTCAGTATCCTGCTCGGGCTGACCGACTCGGTTCGCTGGCAGGAACTCGAGCCCGGCAACGAGACCGACCTTGTCGAGTGCGGCAAGGACGATGACAAGCACGGCGACGGCGTAGATGGCAGCAAGCTGCACGCACAGCGCGGCGGCGACGTAGACCCGTTCACCAACAAGAAGCAGGACCGCGTAAAGTGGAATTCCTGGCCGACGAGCCAGTCCGTCACCGTCTACGACGGCAACTACCTGAACTACCTGGTATCCGCTACGGTTGTTGACAAGTCGCGTATCGGCATAGTCCAGGATACCGCGCGGGCGATCCTGAACTCGATCGAAGGCATCAACGTCGGCATCATGCGCTTCAACAACAACCAGGGCGGTCCCGTCATCCTCGATGTGCAGGACCTCGATACGAATCGCGCGAACATCCTGTCGACGATCCAGGGCATCCCGTCCACCGGTTCGACGCCGGTGTCGGAGACCGTGTACGAGTCTGCGCTGTACTGGCGCGGCCTGCCCGCCTATTACGGCGAGAACATCAACGAGAATCCGACGGACCCGGCCGCACTGATCCAGGCCAGCCCGGAAATCTACGATCGGCCCACGAGCGTTTCCTGCGCCAAGAATTTCAACATCGTGCTGACCGACGGTGCGCCCACGAATGACATCGAAACGCAGGTGCTCGTTGATGGCCTGCCCAACTGGGGCGCGACCCTCGGTTACGCCGGCTGCACGGGCGCCGGGGACGGCGCCTGCATGGACGACGTCGCGGCCTACCTGTTCAACGATGATATCGACCCGAACATCCCGGGCGTGCAGACCGTCACGACGCATACCATCGGATTCACGGTCGACCTGCCGATTCTCAAGGAGACGGCCGCCCGCGGCGGCGGTTCCTACTTCCTTGCGGATGACGTGCAGAGTCTTACGCGTGCGCTGCTCGAGATCGTCAACGATATCCAGGACCGGACCCTGTCGTTCGCGGCCCCGGCCGTTGCGGTCAACACCTTCAACCGCACGCAGAACCTCAACGACCTCTACCTCACGCAGTTCGCGGCCAGCGAAAAAGTCCACTGGCCGGGCAACCTGAAGAAGTACCGCATCTCGGACGGCCAGATCGTGGACCGCAACGACGTCCCCGCGGTCGATCCGAATACCGGCCTGTTCTACGATTCGGCGGCCAGCTACTGGACGGCCGGCATTGACGGCAACGATGTGAAACTGGGCGGCGCCGCGCAGAACCTGCCGGATCCGGCCGTGCGCAAGGTGTACACCAACATCACCGCCAGTAATGACCTGACAGCCGCGGCGAACGCGGTATCTCCCTCGAACCAGTCTGCGTTCTCGCTTGCGGATTTCGCGCTGACGGGTGCATCCGGTGAGCCTACGATCGAACAGGTCATTCGCTGGGCGCGCGGCGAAGACGTGGCCGACGAGGACCAGGACCCGACGACGCTGGTTCGCAAAGCAATGGGTGATCCCCTGCATTCGCAGCCCGCGGCGATCGTCTACGGCGGTACGCAGGCGAGCCCGGACGTGGTCGTGTTCACGGCCACCAACGACGGCTACGTACATGCCATCGACGGCTCCACAGGCGAGGAATTATGGGCCTTCATCCCCAGGGAGCACCTGCAGAACCTGCCGCGGCTGTTCTTCAACTCGGAAGCCCCCTACAAGTTCTACGGTGTGGATGGCGACATAGTGCCTGTCGTCGCAGACCGCAACGATAATGGCGTCATCGAGCCGGGCGACGGCGACTTCGTCCACATCATCTTCGGCATGCGTCGTGGCGGCAGCTCTTACTACGCGCTCGACGTCACGGACAAGAATGCGCCGAAGATCAAGTGGCGCATCAGCACGCCCGATTTCGGCCAGACCTGGTCAAGGCCGACGGTCGCGCGGGTCGATATAAACGACCCTGGCCTGAATGCCGACAAGGCAGTCGTCATTTTCGGCGGCGGCTACGATACGGTGCACGATTCGATCGATCATCCGTCCATGGCGGACACCCAGGGCGCAGGTATCTATTTTGTCGACCTGCAAAGCGGCGACGTACTGTGGCGCGCCGGGCAGGATGCGGGCGCCAACCTGCAGCTTTCGTCGCTCACCCGATCGATCCCGACCCAGGTTCGCGTCATCGACCTGAGCGGCGACGGCCTGGCCGACCGCATGTACGCATCGGACATGGGCGGCCAGATCCTGCGCTTCGACATCTTTCAGGGGAAGTCGCCGAACGGCACGGGCACCGATGCCCTGGTCACCGGCGGTGTCGTCGCGCAGCTCGGCGCAGAAGGCCTGTCGGGCACCCCGTCGGTCGCGGACACGCGTCGTTTCTATGCGGCGCCGGACGTATCGATCTTCAACGACAACATTCAGAACCGGCGCTTCATCGCGATCAGCCTCGGCAGTGGCTATCGCGCGCACCCGCTGGATGACTCGAACACGGACCGCTTCTACTCGATCCGCGACAGGAACGTGTTCAACGCCCTCACGCAGGCGGAATACGATTCGCTGACGCCGATCGACGAGTCGGACCTCGTCGAAGTCAGCGGCCAGGCGGGTACCGTCATCGGGCAGAACAACGAAGGCTGGAAGTTCACGCTGCCGGCCGACCAGAAGGTGTTCTCCAACTCGGTCACGTTCAACAACGAGGTATTCTTCGTTGCCTTCTCCGCGGATACCGCCGGCGCCGCCGTCTGCTCTGCCGGACTGGGCCGTAACTTCCTGTATCGCGTCTCGGTCAAGAACGGTGACCCGATCGCCGACCTCGATTCGATCGTACCGGGCGATGAAGACAACGAGCGCGTTGAAGAACTGGCGCAGGGCGGCATCGCGCCGGCGCCGGCGTTCCTGTTCCCGAGCCCCGAGCCTGGTTGCACCGGCGAGGAATGCTCGCCGCCGCCTATAGGCTGTATCGGTGTCGAGTGCTTCGATCCTGGCTTCGATAACTTCCCGGTTCGCACGCTCTGGACCCAGGACGGGGTCGAATGATGAACGCCGGTTGGCGAATGCAGGCGAAGCTCATGCACACGATGCGGGGCATCACGCTCATCGAACTGATGATCGTGGTCGTGATCATCGGATTCATGGCGGTGATCGCATACCCCAATTACCGGGAGTTCGCCGCAAGGGCAAAGCGCAATGAGGCGAGAGCGGCCTTGTTGCAGATCGCGACCAACCAGGAGCGCTTCTACCTGCAGAACAACACCTATACCTGCGATATGACGCGGCTTGGGTTTCCCGTTTCGGACGACTTTGTCACGGAATCAGGTACGTATACCGTTGATATATCTTCGTGCACAGCCGACAACTTCGTCGCCGTGGCAGATTACATCCCCACGGATTCGGAGGAAGGCAAATGCAACATCTTCCAGATCAACGGCCGTAACGTGAAGACGTCTCTTCCCGATCCACCCGGCGACTGCTGGACGCGTACCCGCTGATATTACAGATGGCTATTCAGGCGGCGTCTCTTCGGGCGCCGCCTTTTCTCTGCCCGACAAAAACAGCGAGTCGATGATCAGGAGCGCCGCCCCGACGGTAATCGCCGAATCGGCAACGTTGAAGGACGGGAATGCCCAGCTGCCGAACCAGACCTGGATGAAGTCCGTCACGTAACCCAGCCTGATCCGGTCGACGAGATTACCGACGGCACCGCCGAGCACAAGCGTGAGTCCCGCCGCGAGCACCAGCAGGTTACCCGCACGGATTCGCCACAGCCACACGACCAGTGCGGTGCTTACCGTCGTGGCGAGGACGACGAAAAACCAGCGCTGCCAGCCGCCTGCGCCCGCCAGGAAACTGAACGCCGCGCCGGTATTCTGCTGGTGCGTCAGATTGATAAAATCGTTAATGGGCACATCCCCGTAGAGGGGCACCCAGCGGATAATCGCAGCCTTGGTCGCCTGGTCGGCGAGCACGACGATGGCGGCGAAGATCATCCAGACGATGAACCGCCTTATTCCCGGTTTCGGTTCCAAGCTTTCTCGTTCCTCAGGTTTCTGCAGCGAGCGCGGACCTCGCATTGTCGGCATCGACGTCCATTTGCGCAACCAGGTCCTCGACAAGGTCGAATTTCACCTGCGCGCGCAGCCAGGCGATGAAGTCGACATGAATGTACTCACCGTAGATATCCTCGTCGAAATCGAAAATATGCACTTCCAGTATCGGTTTGGTGCCCGCAAACGTCGGCCGCGACCCGACGCTCGCGACGGCATCATGCGGGCCACCTTCGAGTCCATGTACGCGCGCCGCAAAAATACCCATGACCGCGCTCTGCCGGCGCCGCAGGTCCACGTTTGCCGTTGGATAGCCGAGTGTCCGGCCTACCCGATCGCCCTTCACGATCTTGCCCGACATCCTGTACGGCCGCCCCAGCAGCTTGGCCGCGGTTTGCATGTCGCCGCGGCCGAGCGCATCGCGGATCGCCGTGCTGCTCACCCGCACACCATTGACGACCACACTTGGTACCTGCTCGACGTCGTATTCGAGCAGGCCGGCGACAGCATTCAGGTGCTCGACCGAACCCTCGCGTCGCCGCGCAAATTGGAAATCATCACCGACCACGAGATAGCGCGCGTTCAACCCGTGAATAAGAACCCGGCGAATGAAATCCGCGGCCGAGATGTCGCGCATCGGTGCGGCAAACCGCGGACAGTAAAACAGATCAATGCCATGCGCTTCGAGGCTCTCGAACTTCTCGCGGAACCGCATCAGCCGCGCCGGCGGACTGGATCCGCCAAAGAACTCCTTCGGCGTCGGCTCGAAACTCATAACGACGGCCGTCAGGCCTTTGTCTTCGGCGACGTGCAGGACACGTTCCAGCAGCTGCTGGTGACCCAGATGGATGCCGTCGTACGCGCCAATCGTGACGACGCTGCCCGAATCTAGATCCGGATACGGCAGTTCTTCGAGATGCCTCGCGAGCCGCATGTCACGCCTGCCTCAGGCGGAAATCGGCGGTGCGCATGCCCGCGAAGTACGCTGCTACTGCGGCGAGAATCTCTAACGCAAGCCAGGCCACCCGCTCGAACATTCCGCTGTCCAGCCACCAGCCCAGCGGCCGCTGCAGCGCGAAGAGCGCAGCGGCCATGACGAGATTTGCGACGCCCGTGCGGATCAGCACGGTACAGCAGGAACGCGTTGAGCACTGCAGCAACGGATACGGCCAGTGCGAGGCCGGCATGCGAGCCCGCGAAACCGATGCGGGTCAGGTACCACGCCAGGCTGACGCTCAACAGGAAATTGACGGCCAGTGCAATCAGTCCGATCCGCACCGGCGTCTTCGTATCCTCACGCGCGAAATACGCCGGCGCGAGTATCTTGACGTAAGAAAACCCGATGAGCCCGACGGCGAATGCCTGCAACGCCAGCGCCGTCATGCGCACGTCGTCGCCGGTGAACACGCCACCGTAGAAAATCGTGGTGACGAGCGGCCCGGCGAGGACGATGAGCCCGATCGCCGCCGGCACGGCGATGAGAAATACAAGTTTCATCGACCAGTCCAGCGTATCCGAAAACTCGTCGTGCGAATTATTGGCGGCCTGCCGGGCCAGATACGGCAAGGTCACCGTCGCCAATGCGATTCCGAACAGGCCGAGCGGAAACTCCATCAGCCGATCCGAGTAATACAGCAGACTGATCTTTCCGACGCCGAGCATCGACGCGATGATTCCGCCAACCAGTACGTTGATCTGTGCCACCGAAGAACCGAATATTGCCGGCAGCATCAGCCGTGTGACACGCCTTACGCCCTCGTGCTGCAGCCCCCATTTCGGCCGCGGCAACGCGTGGATGCGCATCAGGAACGGCACCTGGAACAACAGCTGGCATAAACCGGCAACGAACACGGCATACGCCAGCGCCATACCGGGTTCCTCGAGTCCCGGTGATACCCAGACGGCGCCCGCGATCAGCACTACGTTCAGGATGACCGGCGTGAACGCCGGGACGCCGAAGCGGCCGTAGGTGTTGAGGATGCCGCCCGCGAAAGCCGTGAGCGACACGAAGAACAGGTACGGGAACGTAAACCGCAGCATCAGCGTCGCCAGGTCGAAGCGGCCGTCCTCGCCGATGAACCCCGGCGCGACGACTGCCACCAGCAGCGGGGCCGCGACGACGCCCGCGAGCGTCACCAGGAACAGGATCAGGCCGAACGTGCCTGCAACGGCATCGACGAACTCGCGCGCCTCCTCGTGATCGTGCCGTTCGCGGTAGCGAGCCATGACCGGGACGAAGCCCTGCGAAAAGGCGCCCTCTGCAAAGAAGCGACGCAACATGTTCGGGATCCGGTTCGCGACGAGGAAGGCGTCCATGACCAGTGATGCGCCGAAAAAGCGCGCGAATACGACGTCGCGGACGAGCCCCAGGACGCGTGACAGCAGCGTCATGCCGCTAACGACCGAGGTCTTGGCGATCAGGCGCTGCCCGGATACCCGGCCGGGGTGAATGCCCGCGCCGGCGGGCGCAGCGTCGGGAGCTTCTTTTTCGGTCGTCATCAGGCCGCCCAGTTTAGCCCAGAAAATTCATGGAATCAGGCATTTACGCGCCACGCGCGGCAGCACCGGGGAGCCCCGATAAGACGTTGACATTCATTCCCGGGACACGAATAATACGCGGCTCTTCGAGAGCAGGACACGGAAATACCAGTGGCTAACATCAAGTCAGCACAGAAGCGCGCCCGGCAGGCGGAAAAGACCCGCAAGCACAATATGGGCCTGCGCTCGCGCATGCGCACCAAGATCAAGGACGTCATCAAGGCCTGTGAGGCCGGCGACAAGGAAGCGGCGCAGGCCGCTTACAAGGAAGCCGTGCCGGTCATCGACACGATGATCAATAAGGGCATCGTCAACAAGAACAAGGCCGCACGGCACAAGAGCCGCCTGAACAAGCGCGTCAAGGCGCTTTCGGCCTGAACGAAGTCCGGACCGGATAAAAAAATGCCGCCATCGAGGCGGCATTTTTTTGGCCCGGCCCGGCTATTTCCAGCAGTCGCCGCCCCCGCCGCTGCTGCCTTTCACCAGGGCCTGGTTCAGCGTCAGTGAACCGCACTCTGCATCCCGTGACGCCTGGCCGTTCAACGGCGCCGCCGTGACGGTATAGGTCGTCGCCGTGACGTTTGAAAGTGCCACGGAGTAGGTGCTGTCCGCGGCGGCGGCGCTGGCCATCGACCGGCCGTCATCGGCGATAACCAGCGGGTTTGCCGTAAATCCCAGGTTCGTCAGGTCATTCGTGAACCGCTTGTTGTCCATGAAGAACTGCTGCTGACGGTCGGCCACCTGCAGCAGTATCGACGTCGCCGCCGTGCGCTTGGTGTCCACGACGTAGCTCATGTAGGACGGGTACGCGAAACTCGCAATCACGGCCAGGATGACGATCACGATCATCAGCTCGATGAGCGTTACGCCGCGTTGCTGCTGACCTGCTTTTTCAGAATGCATCGAAACTCTCCTGGTTGGCCTAAGGCTGGGTCGGGGTGCCGGTCGGCGCCGTGTTCTGGACATCGCTGTCCTCGCCGAGGTACCAGTAGGTACGCCATCGCGTCGCGGCGTTCACGTCATCGATCTGCAGGTCCGGCCGCAGGATCTTGTTCGGCGGGATCGACACGACCTCGGCCGGTATACCCGCAGAAATCAGTTCCACGCTGCGGTCAGCCTTCGAATTCGGCGCATCCGGATCGTCCGAGGTATCGTCGCTGGTATCGTAGTTGATGACCGCGGTGCCATCCTGCAGCGCCACGGCGTACAGTCGGCCCGCACCCTCGGACGGCGCGCAGGCCGTCGCGGAACTGCCGCCGCGCGGGAGGTACGAGGTAAAGAACACCTTGCCCGTCACGGTGAGCGCAGTCGCAAGAATCTTTTCGCCCGGGTCTTCCATGTTCAGGCGCCAGCCGTTCACCAGGTTGACCGTGCAGGTGCCCCCGTTCTGCAGGCAGTTGCTGGTGACGTCGCCGAAGTCCGCGTGCTGTATGGCCGAGTCGGCGCCGCTGCCGACCGCCGTGGCCCGATCCTTGATCATGTACAGGTAGTCGGACGTCGTGCCGCCGGAGTCGAGCGGATTGGCACGGTTGCCGGAGCCGATAACGACGCCGTCGAACAGGCCGTAGCCGTCCTTGCTCGGCACCAGGTCCGGCCGGTGGAAGAAGCGGCGATCCGTGGCGATACCGGAGCTCCCCGACGAGTGGCGGCCCACCGATGCGAGCAGCGAGAGCTTCCATTTCGAGGTATCGTCTCCGCCGATATCGGCGCGCCAGATAGTGCCGCCCGTGTCGCCGACAACCATGCGATCGGTATAGCCGTCGCCATCCATGTCGGCAACCGTCAGGGTCGACGGGATGCTGTCCGTCAGACGCGGATGTTCGAATACCTTGCTGCCCGCACCGCCTGCGCCGCGTCGCGCTTTCCAGATCAGGCTGCCCGTAACGGCGTCTACCACGAACAGCGCATTGCCTTCGCTGTCGTTGGTGCCGACGCTGCCGCGCTTGTCCTTGTTGGTATCGTAGCCGCCCGCGAACATGACCGCGGGCCGCGGGCCGCTGGGCGTCTTGACGAGCCCTACCCGGGGATTCGAGAACGTGTAGCCGAGTTCGGCGAAGTCGCCGCCTTTCTCGATCGTCCACATCAATCGCGGTGCTTCCGGATAGGTAACGTCGAGCGCGTAATAGGCCTTGCCGCCGCGCCGCATGCCGACGTAAAGGAAAACCCGGTCACCCTCGTTGGCGGCGATGTTGCCATCGTAGTTCTTGTCCCAGATGAATGCGACCGGCGCACCGTCCAGCGTGTACGGGTGCTTCATACCCGTCCCGTTCGCGCGCAGGACTTTCTGCGCCGCCATCGACTTGCGCGGCATGAAGGCCCAGACTTCCTCGCCGGTATCGGCACCGCTGCTGCGAGTGTTGCGGATCATGCGCAGCATGCCGTCGTTCGACGCCACCGCGACATAGATCGCCGGGTTGTTCGGCTCGCTGAATCCGCCGATTGCGCCGTAGTTGATCGGCAGCGGCCGCGAGTGCAGCGGATCACCGAATATCCACTCCCGCGCTTCATCCGTTTCGGTGTCGCCATCGAGGTCATCGACGTCGAGACCGCGCGCGTAGGCGATCAGTTCTGCTGCCTCGGTCAGGTCCGCCGCATCGAGGTCCGATTGCAGCGTCGTGGCCGTCGTCACGTCGGCATTCAGCGGTGCGAGCGTCGATGAGGTCAGGTCGAAGTAGATGCGGCGGCCGCCGAGCCCGTTGGCCTCCCGCGGTCCATTGCCGAGGAAGCCCGGTATGCGCTGCCCCGCACCGCCGCGTGCGACGGTACGCCCATCACGCGCGACAACCTCGCCGGCGTCTTTATCAGGCGGCGGCAAGGTACCGGGGTCCGTCCAGCTGGTCAGCGCGTCGAACCGGATTCGGCCGTCGGCGGCGACAGCCGGGTCGCCGAGCGCATCGACGATCGTTCCGGCCGCGGAAGAACTGTTCGCCCCGGCTATCTTGAGCTTCTTGACGTTGCCCACCCAGTACGGACGAGCCTGCGCGTCGACCTGGAACAGGGCAATGTAAACGTTGTCGGTGATCTCGGCCCGGTTAAAGACATTTACCGGCACGGATGCGGCGACGAATGTCGTGCTGACGCTGAGGATCTGCTTGAAGATTTCGTTCAGGGTCGCCACGAGCTCGTCGGGGTTTTCGCTCAACGCAAGCGGTACACCCGTGCCACCGGCACGCGCATAGCTGCGCGTGGTTGTATTGATCTTGGTGCTGTCGACGATGAAATAGGAAATAACGTTCTGCTTGTCCTCTAGATCCGGCACGGTCCCGTAATTACCGTTCGCGAGGTCCGCGTCGTACAGGTACTGAATTACGTCGGGGAACGTGCGCTGCGGCGAACCGAAACCACCGCTGGCGACGGGGTCGGCAATTGCCGCGTCCGAGTCGTCGTCCTGGTTCGACACCTGGAACATGACGTTCACCGAGTAGATCTTGGAGCAACTGCCGGCCTTGTCCAGTGGGCTCAGATACGAGGGCTTGGTCTTGGGCCCAAACTCGATCGCGGAATCCCACGCGATACCGGGGTAGTCGGTATCGAGGTTGAAAGTATTCTTCGTGCCGTAGTCCGTCCAGCCGTTGTGTGCGTTATAAACACCCTGGCCCGTGAGATAGCGGAAGAACTCGAAGAACAGTTCCTTGCCCTGGTAGGAGTGGCTCAGGTTGCCCTGCGGCGTCGGCATCGAATCGAGGATGCCGTGGAAGCGCGCCTTCGCGCCGTTTGTGTCGCCTTTCTCCAGGCGTTCGAAGCCCATCGCGATGTAACCGCCGTTACTGCACTTGTTGCGCCCAAATCCTTCGCAGTTATTGTTGTTGTTATGGTTGATCATAAGTCCGACGCGCACGCCCTCGAGCGGCTCGAACACCTTTCGCAGCGCGCCGCGCAACACGTCGAAGAACGTGTACGGACCGGTTGCACTCATGTAGCCCTCGTTGATCAGGGTGTCGCACTCGCCGCCGTTGCAGGCGGTCGATCCCAGGTTCGGACGGTAGTCCAGCGAGAACATCACCATCGGCTCGCTGCCCGAGGGCAACCCCGAACCCGGGTTGATGTAGACGTCCGTATCGTCGGCCCTGGCCGACCCGACAGTACAAACGAGCGCTGCCAGCGCCGTGGTAAGTACGATCTTCCTGATGATGGTGTCCATACCTGCTTACTCCCGATCCGGGGATTACTCTTCGTCCATGCGGTCATAGGTCGTCGTGACCCGGAATCCCGCACTGGTGAATTTGTCGATGCTCGATTCGACGACGCGCGGCGGCGGCCGGAATATCGGACCAACGCGTTCGACGCGCGCGCTGATGTGGCCAGAGGCAATCGCGGCATCCAGTACTGCATCCCCCACCGGGAGGTCGTTGCGATCACAGCCGGTCTGGCCAGTGGTGCAGGCAGTGTATCCCTGCAGGCCGTAAACCGGCGTCGCGCCGGGGTTTGCGACGATCGCGTCCGCAAGTGCCTGCGCCGCCTGCTCCGCCGCAATCCGCGACTCCTCGTTTTGCGCCATGTACAGGCCGATATTCGTGGCCCGCATGGACGAGAGCGTCAACAGCGTGATTGCAATGAGGAACATCAGTGCGACCACCAGTATGGCGCCCCGCTGCCTGTTCCCCACCATCATGGAATGTCTGCCCATATCAAAACCCCATCATGTTCATGCTGCGGATGTTCTGGATCGCCACTGTCGTGGAGTAGACGCGGCGGTGGAACGAGTCGTTCGGCGTGTAGTCGGGTGCGTTGCCGATTGAAAAGGTCTTCTGGTTCGTGTGGCGCACGTCGACGTCAGTGGTGCGCGCAAGCAGGTGAATTCTTGCAGACACGATGCCCTGCAGGTCCGCGAGCGTGGGTGTCGACATGTAGACGTTCGGGTTGCCGTCATTGTTGGTATCGATGCCGTACTCGATCTGCAGGTTATGCATTCCGTGAGCATGCTGGGTCCTGGTCCGCCCAGGACTTTGCGGCACAGCGTCGGGATGTTGTCCCCGAGGTCATAGGCCCACTGCCGGACGTAATAGATCGCCGGGCGGTACTCCCATTCCGTGCGCGGCAGCGGGACGCCGACGGTCGGCGAACCGGTCAGCGGCTCGCGGTAAAGCAGCCCGACGGTGCCGTTGGTGCGCAGGTACACGGCGCCATCCCTGAACGTGGTCGTTTCCGCACCCGCGACACGCTTTATTGACACCACGTCCGTTCCCGGCGCCACTTCGTCGGCCAGGAAACAGGTATGACCGGCCACGACCTGGGCGCTGGTGACGTTGTCGATCGCGATGACCGAGAGTGAATCACCCGTCGCGGGTTGTGTCGTCTGGTAGGCCCAGTTCGTAACGCCGGCGGGGCCGCAATCCAGCCCTACGGTCAGATTGGCATCGGGCGTTACGGCCTCGGGTGACAGGAGTTCCGCGTAATGCCCGGCCATGCTGAGGTCGAAGGCGAGCTGTTGCAAAGCGAAACGCGCGTCGTCCTGCATGCGCATGACGTTATCGTCCTGTGTGAAGCTGTGACTGTTGTTGACGAATACGGTCAC
>WOR8_10001468_pt1 | contig 24413 bp, 26 predicted proteins | sample DeeMarSeWOR38_10_FD_19890 | JGI IMG/M metagenome (IMG submission 19890) | reverse complement strand
GACCAGGTCATACACGATGTGGCCTTGCAAAACCTGCCGGTGTTGTTTGCCATCGATCGGGCAGGCATCGTCGGTGCTGATGGCCCGACCCATACAGGCGCTTATGACATCAGTTACCTGCGCTGCATACCGAACATGGTCATCATGACGCCCGCTGATGCCGATGAAGCCCGCCGCATGCTGACCACCGGCTTTTTACATGACGGTCCCGCGGCCGTGCGCTATCCTCGCGGCGCCTCACGCGGAAACCCGCCCCGCAAGGAGCTGACTGCGATGGATTTCGGCAAAGCCGAACTTTGCCGCAAAGGCAGCAAGCTTGCCTTACTCGTATTTGGCACCCTGATGGCTGACGCGCTGGAAGTCGCAGAACAGCTCGACGCCAGCCTGTACAACATGCGCTTCGTGAAGCCGCTGGATGAAGATACCATCAGGCAGGCCGCCAAAGAGCACTATCTGCTGGTGACCATTGAAGAAAATGCCGTTGCCGGCGGGGCCGGCAGCGCGGTGAATGAATGGCTGGCAGCCAATGCCGGGGCGACAAATATACTCAATCTGGGTTTTCCGGATACCTATGTTGGGCAGGGGACACAGGCTGAAATGCTGTCAGAATGGCGCCTGGATGCCGCCGGCATGCTTGAAAGCATTCAAAACCGGCTCGCCTGCTTGAATGCATGAAATTGCCAATGATCATCATTTTCGATAAAATCCTACTGTTTTACTCAAGTATTATTCTGACTTAACCGGAAATTGGCTGGATAATGGCTGCAAGTTACCAACTGAAAGTGGTTACCGAGTTCGCATCGGCCCACACATTGCGAGATTATCCAGGCGCCTGCAGTCGCATGCATGGCCATAACTGGAAGCTGGAACTTGAGGTGTTGGCGTCTGCGCTTGATGATGTCGGCATGGGTATCGATTTCAAGCAGATGAAGGCCGCTGCAAATGAAGTGGGCGATCGTCTGGACCATCGTTATCTGAATGAACTTGAACCGTTCAACGAAATTAACCCGACAGCAGAAAACATCGCTGCTTATATGTACCGGGAAATAGCAGCAATCTTAAACAGCGACACCGTCAGGGTAAAAGCAGTAACCTTGTGGGAAACAGATCGAGCCTGTGTTCGCTACAGTGAAGAGAATGAATGACATGAGTGACACAATCGACGCAAAACCGACCAACGCCTCTGACATGGTGGACGTGCAGAGCAGCCGTGATAACCGTGCGATCCATATCGACAAGGTCGGTATCAAGGACATTCGCCACCCCATCCAGGTCAAGGACCGCTCCGGTCATGTGCAGCATGCAGTCGCCAATTTCAACATGTACGTCGACCTGCCACATGATTTCAAGGGTACGCACATGTCCCGCTTCGTGGAGATTCTCAACAACCACGACTGGGAAATCACCGTTGAGTCATTCAAGATCATGCTCACCGAAATGACCAACCGCCTGGATGCGGAATGCGGCCATATCGAGATGACGTTCCACTACTTCGTCAATAAAGCCGCACCTGCATCCGGCGTTAAAAGCCTGCTGGATTACGAAGTTACACTGATGGGTGAGCGTCGAAATCACACCAACACGATGAATGTCAAAGTCGTGGTGCCGGTAACCAGCCTTTGCCCGTGCTCGAAAAAAATCTCGGACCGTGGCGCACACAACCAGCGCTCGCATGTCACAGTCACCATTGAAACGCAGCGGTTTGTCTGGATCGAAGAGCTCATCGATGTTGTTGAGTCACAGGCATCGAGCGAACTCTATGGTTTGCTGAAAAGACCGGACGAAAAAGTGGTTACCGAGCGCGCCTACGACAATCCAAAATTTGTCGAAGACATGGTGCGTGATATTGCTGCACAACTGAACAAGGATGATCGCATTCTTGCCTACACCGTAGAGTCAGAGAACTTCGAGTCCATTCATAACCACTCGGCTTACGCCCTGATTCAGAAAGACAAAAAATAAAAAAGAATTATTCACCGCAGAGACGCAAAGGACGCAGAGGTTTTTATAGACAGAACACCTGCCGCTCATCCTGAGCCTGTCGAAGGGGAACGGCTCAGCCGTATCCCGGCCTACGGGATACACCCCTCGCCCCTCGTTACTCGCCCCTCGTTACTGTCTTTATTCCAGCGCCATGGCCAACGCCGCTCTGAGCTGTGCCGCAGTGGCGCTGCTGGCTTCCATACCACGTGAATCCAGCAGGGTGAAGTTCACATAGCCTGGCTGCTCTGCCAGCACCAGCACGAATTTCTCCGCTTTGCTCGACTTTTTCTCATCGCTATCATCCTTGAACAAGCCCGACAACCAGCCGGACTCAGCGCTTTCACCACCAGCCGGTTGTCCATCAAGCGCCGGTGTGGTGAAACTGATTTTTCCGTGCTTCTTGTCCAGGCTAATGTCTTCCATTTCCAGTCTGTCGAGTGCGCGTATGGTTCGATACCAGACAAAATCCATCGAGCCTTTCATCGAAAGTACTGCTATCTTGCCGCTATCCATCCCGCCCTGAGCCGGGGGATCAATATCATCAGCCGTGAAAGTCTCCCTGTAAGTGACATATGACTGCATCGGCTTGTAATCCAGCAACAGACTTTCTGCCTGGTTTTCGCTCAAACCGGCAAACAGGGTCATGCGTGATAGAACCTCGCGTTCGAGCTCAATATCGCTTTTGCGCCCGCGCCACTGAGTCTGGCTCGAGCCGTCTTCATCGTATTCAACGAACACCTCGATACCATAGTGCGCTACAAAAATATGCGTTTTGGTGCGGTCGGCCGCTGGTTCGACACGTAAACGAAACTTGTCCCTGAAGTCCGGCTCGATTTTACTGAACAGCCTGGTGAGGTAATTCGCATCTTCGCGAATCTGCAATTGCGTGGTCCAGTCGGTCTGCATGAAGCCCAGCATCGGCCTGTTTTGCAGCAGCCTGATACCCTCGTGTTCCCAGAATGCCTCAATCTTTGGCCAGACAACTTCAGGGGCAGCATCAACCTCGAGGAAGTACATGCTGCCATCGTTCTTCAAACGAATACCCTTGAACTCGGGCGCAACCGCCTTGTTCAATTTATGCCTGGATTGAAAGTCTTCCAGGGCTGACACAGTCGGTTCCGGGATTTCCATTTCTGCTGACGATTTATCAAGATTCAGGTCAGGCGGCAGTTCCAGACTCTTATAGTAGTCAGCCCCCTGGTATTCAGGGCGCTCATTTTTGCCGCATCCAGCTACAACCAGGGCCGCCAGTACCAGCACATTTATTTTTGTAAAGCTGCTTCTCAAGTTAAAACTCCGGCATCACGCAAAGCCTTGCGTAATGGTTCATGAAATTCTTTGCTTAAAGGTGTTAAAGGCAAACGTATCCCTTCAGGAATCAGCCCCATCGCGTTGAGCGCCCATTTAACAGGGATCGGATTGGCTTCAACAAACAGATTCCTGTGCAGACCCTCGAGTGGCCGATTAAGTTCCACCGCCTTTTCCCGGTCACCGGAGAGCGCGGCCTCACACACCGCAGCCATAGCCTTTGGTGCAACGTTGTTAGTCACAGAGATGACGCCATGCCCACCCTGGAGCATAAATTCAACACCGGTTTCATCATCACCGCTGTAGAGATCGAAATCATCCGGCACACGTGAAAGGATTTCGTGCATGCGTTCCAGGCTGCCGGTTGCTTCCTTGATACCGACGATATTTGGAATTTCCGCCAGTCGGGCTACCGTTTCCGGTAACATGTCGCAGGCGGTTCGGCCAGGCACGTTGTAAAGAATCTGGGGAATATCAACCGATTCTGCGATCGATTTATGATGCAAATACAGACCTTGCTGTGTTGGCTTGTTGTAATACGGCGCCACCAGCAGACAGGCGTCTACCCCGCCCTGTTGAGCACAGCGAGTTAGCTCTATCGCCTCGGTTGTCGAGTTAGACCCTGTCCCGCCTATTACAGGGATACGCCCGGCAGCCATCTCGACGGTGCGGCGCATGACTTCGCAATGCTCGTCCATATCCAGCGTAGCCGACTCACCGGTGGTTCCCATCGATACAATGGCAGCTGTACCGCTCTCAATATGCATTTCAACCAGTTTTGACAAACTGTCAAAATCGACTGATCCATCGGCGAACATTGGCGTTACCAATGCCACCATACTACCTCGAAACATGAATTACCCCAGGGGATTATGGCTGGACAAGCAAGTCGCACAGTTAATCAATTTTTTTCTGCAATTTCAACGAGGAAAGTGCTTCCTGTGTCTATACTTATGATCAAATTAACCAACTATGCGCTAAATTGATGCAAATTGACATGTCCTCCCAGGAAAGAAGAAGCCACCAACGTATACCTTTTCAGGCAGAAATCATTATGCAGAGTGGAAATGAAGAGTGGAGTTGCAATTTACTCGACATCTCCCTCAAAGGCATGCTGGTAGAGCCCCCGGATAATCTTGACATAGACACCGGCAACCCCTGCGCCCTGGCGCTGTTCCTGGGTGAAGAAACAGCCATTCATGCCCGCGTCAAAATCACGCACGTGATGAACAACGGTAACTGGGGATTACAGTGGCAACACATCGATGTTGACAGCCTGACGCACCTCAGACGGCTGCTGGAGCTGAATCTGAACGAACCGAGCCTGCTGGACCGGGAACTGGCGGATTTGGGTTAATATTCTTTTTTATTGCTCCAGTAATTCTAACAAGTTTCTCTAGTACTACGTTACTGAACATTTTATTTCGCCTTTATGGCGAGTTACTTTTCTTCCAACAGCGGAAGAAAAGTAACTCGCCAGCAAGGCGAAACCAATTGCATACAATAGCAAGATTATTTCACGCACGAATATCATCTGTTAATCCCATCAATCTTTGTTTACACTCTTCATCCCGAAAACAAGAAAACCAACAACAATGCCCGAACAACTCGTAATAACCGCCCTTGGCGATGACCGCCCCGGTATCGTCGATGAATTGAGCAAGGCCCTGTTCAAACACAATCTGAATATCGAAGACAGTCGCATGAATGTGCTGGGTGGAGAATTCGCCGTGCTGCTGCTTGTCAGTGGTTCACAGCAGTCAATCGACGATTTTGTCGGTGACACAGCCAGCCTTGAACAGTCACTCAATATGAAAATACTGGTGAAGAAGACCAGCAGCAAAACCAGTCCGCAGGCCGTGGTGCCATATACAGTGGAAGTGGTCGCAATTGACCACCCTGGCATCGTGCACAAGCTGGCAAGTTTCTTTTCAGGCCGTCAGATCAATATTGTCGACCTCCACACTGAACGCTATGCTGCTGCGCACACAGCAACACCGATGTTTGCAGTCAGTATCACAATCGGCATTCCTGCCGACATGGCTATAAAAGCATTGCGGGATGAATTTATCGATATGTGCGACGAGCTAAACCTTGATGCATCCATGACAGCGACAAGCTAGGAAAGACATATGGGCGAGACAGGAAAAAAAGTAAAAAACTTCAAATTACCGGCAACTGGCAGCAAGGAGATCAGCCTTGATGATTTCAAGGGAAAGAATGTCGTACTTTATTTCTATCCTAAAGACAGTACTCCTGGCTGTACCACTGAAGGGCAGGATTTTCGTGATGCCAAAGCCAGGTTTACACGGCAGAACACAGTAATAATTGGCGTGTCACGTGACAGCCTTAAATCTCACGAGAACTTCAAGGCCAAACAGAAATTCAATTTCGATTTACTTTCCGACGCGGAAGAAAAGCTGTGTAATCAATTCGATGTCATCAAGATGAAGAACATGTACGGCAAACAGGTTCGAGGCATCGAACGCAGCACCTTCCTGATAGATGAAAAAGGCGTATTACGCCATGAGTGGCGCAAGGTCAAAGTCAAAGGCCATGTTGATGAAGTGCTTGATGCAGTCAAGTCACTGAATTCAACAACCAGGGGCTGAATACATCTACTCTCGCAGAGGCGCAGGGAGCGCAGAGAGATTTACAGGTATTTGTAATAGTCAGGATTCAATCTGACAGTCAGTGTCGCATTAACTCAAACCGAGACTATGATCTTTTGTCAGTAAAGCCAGAATTAGCGATATAGAAAAATCCATCGATATTTACTCTCGCCAAGGCGCAAAGCACGCAAAGGTGTTTGGGGTAAGAACAAAACATTGAAATTCTCTGCGGACTCTGCGCCTCTGCGAGAGAAATAATCATTAGATCTCGCCGGGGCACAAAGTACGCAAAAGCGTTAGGGCTAAACACAAAAAAACAATGAAGTTCTTGGCGATCTTGGCGCCTTTGCGAGAGAATATACTACAAACCACTAAACCAGTCCGGTTTAGATCATGCGAAATCTGACAGAAACTGTCAGATCAGGTCTGGACCACTACAGGTATTCGTAGGGGCGACTTTAATCGCGAATTTTGACAATTCCCGACTAAAGTCACTCCTATAGATAATTGTAACCTCAGCGTTCTCTGCGCCTCTGCGAGAAAACAGGATGCAAAAGACTTAACTAATATCGTTATTCCTGCAGCTAGTCAAACAGCAAAGTGATATTTGCATCTTTCAGGTAATCAAACTCTTTACCCAGGTCGGCCTGTGTTAAAGGATGCTGATCAAGCCAGCCGTATGGAAAGTGAAGCTCGACAAAATTCTTATCAGCCTTGATGACAACATCGGGCACCTGTTCATCCGTGCGCCCACGGTGGAATAGCACGGCGAGGCGCAGAAGAACGCAGAGACGAACGCCCGGCACCCTGACCGGTTCGACCAGGTCATCAAAGGCATTCATGCGAAACCTCTGGCGATGGCTCAATACCAGCGTTGCCAGCATGGCCTGTTCCGGTCTTGAAAACCCGGGAAGATCCGCGTGGGTCAATATATAGGCGCCGCGTTTATGGTAGGCGCCATGTGAAATCTGCAAGCCTATCTCATGCAGCTGGGCCGCCCAGACCACGATATCGCGGTGCTCGTCACTCAATCCCCAGTCAGACTTGACCTGGTTGAACAGGGTTTTCACCGTTGCAGTAACATTGTTCGCGTGTTCAGCGTCCAGGCTCCAGCGCTGTAACGCCGATTGAACGGTAACCTCGCGCACGTCCTTGTGCAGGATACGGCCGACCAGGTCATATAACAGCCCTTCTCTCAATGCCTGGCTGGAAACACGCATCCGGGATATGCCCAGGGTTTCGAATACAGCAGTGAGCACGGCAACACCGCCAGGCAACACAGGTGCACGGTCAGGTTTAAGCCCCTCCAGTTTCAGCTTTTCAACACTGCCCTGCTTGACCATTTTATTTTGTAATCGATACAGGGCATCGAGCGTAATACCGCTTTCACACCAACCTTCTGCCTGCGTGATATTGCGAATCGACTTGATCGTGCCCGAACAGCCCACCGCCTCTTCCCAGTTGCCTGCACGCATATAACGGCCCACCGGGTAGAACACCAGTTCCGAATCGATAATCGCCTTGGTCATTCTTTTCTGCGAGATAACGCCATCGCCGAAATACTTTCTGCTCGCGCTGACGCAACCGGTATAAAGACTCTCGCGTCTTTCGGATTCCTTGCCTTCACCGATAATCAGTTCGGTGCTGCCGCCGCCGATGTCGACCACCAGGCGTTTGCCGCTTCGCGCCGCCCTGCCATGAGCCACACCCAGGTAGATCAGTCGCGCTTCCTCACGACCTGAAATAACTTCTATCGGATGACCGAAGTTTTCTTCTGCGGCGCGTAAAAAAGTTTCAGCATTACTGGCCACGCGCAGAGTATTGGTGCCAACAACACGCACATCGCCTCTGGGCAAAACACGTATTCTCTGCCCGAACTGTTCCGTGCAAGCCAGCGCCGTTTCCATCGATGCCTTGCTGAGCTTGCCATTGTCCTTGAGCCCGCCGCCGAGGCGCACCGTCTCACGCAACCTGTCAATTACCGAGATCGTGCCCGATTCGTCCAGCCGGGCAACTATCATGTGAAAGCTGTTTGAGCCCAGGTCAACAGCGGCTACAATACGTGAATTATCGCTGCTGCTATCGTCGTTATTCATGTTTAGTTACAGAAATGTGACACATTTCAGCGATTATAGAAACCATGTTTATCATGGGGCGCAAGCTTAGGCTAATTACATTATGATGCCAACCAGGCACACACGGAATAGCACCTGTTTGTGCTATTGTTCGAAACACGAATATCACAGGCGGAGCTGAATCCTGATGTCACGATACAAGTATGAAATGCTGCTTGCAGCCCAGATTATGCTATCTTTTGTCTCACCACTGTTTTCAACATCAGCTTACGCACGTCCAGTCGTGGATATCGCAATTACAGCTGTATTTGCTACAGCCATTATTGTTATTTCGAACAGAAAAATACATCTTGTGATCGGCATGGTATTGATGGTTCCAACATTATTTATAACATGGGGTGTAAATTTTTCTGATACTGAGACAATGAACCTGATTTCACTGACCGGCTCCGCACTTTTTCTTTGTTATATAGCCGGATTGATACTTGCTGATATTTTTCGCGCAAAAATGGTGACGCTGGACATTATCGCCGCCGGAATATCCGTGTATTTATTTTTTGGAAATATCTGCGGTTTTGTATATGCCATCATTAATCGAATAGACCCCAACGCATTCAGTATTCCCGAAATCACTGCCAGCTATCTCGGCGACAACCTGATTAATTTGAGTAGCGCTACATATTTCAGTTTCGTCACCCTGACTACGCTGGGATACGGTGACATAACACCCATCAACGGATTTGCCCGCTCAGTTGCATTCCTTGAAGCCGCCATGGGCCAGATTTATCTGACTGTATTGATCGCAAGTTTGGTGGGTATACACATATCCACTTCCAAAAAAGGAGCACAAACATGAAACAGCTTTACTTGTATTCAGCACTTGCCATTATTTCTGTACAAAGCGCGATTGCAGGCTACCTGGATGAATTTGAGGCTGAAAAAGTCTCCAATCATGCCTATGTCATCCACGGTCCGCTGGAACTGCCAAATGAAAACAATGAAGGCTTCATGAACAACCCTGCCTTTATTGTTACTGATAGCGGTGTCGTTGTTATCGATCCCGGTAGCAGCGTGCATACCGGCAATATGTTGTTGCGCGAAATACGCAAGGTCACCGATATGCCGGTAATCGCGGTATTCGATACCCATATCCACGGCGATCACTGGCTGGGAAATGACGCCATCCAGCGCGCCTATCCTGATGCTGACATATATGCACATCATAAAACCATTTCCATGATCGACAACGGTGAAGGACAGAACTGGCTGAACCTGATGCACGACATGACAAAAGGCGCAACGGACGGCACCAGCATTGTTAACGCAAGAGATGCTCTCAAGGGCGGCGAGGTCCTGACAATCGGCGGCCACCAGTTCCAGATTTTTCATCACGGACAGGCACACACTGTCACCGACATCATGATCCTGTACAGGCAGGATAACGTTCTGTTTACGGGTGATAACGTTACAAACAAGCGCATCATCCGCATGGTTGATGCAAACTTCAAAGGCAATATTGAAACCATTGAAAGCGCTAAAAAGCTGAAGCCCGCTGTTGTCGTACCAGGTCATGGTAAAAGCGGAGGCGCGGAACTGCTCGATAGTTACCAGGCTTACCTCTCCACGCTTTACAACAACGTCAGCAAATACTTCGAAGAAGACATGAGTGACTTTGAGATGAAACCGTTAATCCATGATGAACTATCGGATTATCATGGCTGGTCCGGTTACGAGGACGAACTTGGCAAACACATCAGTGGCGCTTACCTGGAGATTGAGGCCGCTGCGTTTTAATGTGCGGCTTACGGGTGAAATTGTGAAGATACTTCACGAGAACGTATAAAAACCAGGCATTAACGGCAGGCATATACATTGATAACAAGCATGAACTTCAGGTTCAAAATGATAATTATATTCTGCACAGGTATAGCACTGGGCGCCATACTATTCGCTTATATACCTGAATTTTACACAACAGCAAACACTGAGCCATCGCCAAACCTGATATCCGTTTCAACGCGCATCGATACTGCAGGACAACCTTCAGAAGAACAACTGATCGGCCTGAAACAGGCCGGTTATGACATGGTCATCAACCTTGCCCCGCCCGATGCCCTTGGATCAATAGCAAATGAAGGCAGCCTGGTCACCTGGTCAGGTATTACTTATGTAAACATCCCGGTCGACTGGGACAATCCGGATATAGATGACTTTCACCTGTTCAGTGACTTGCTCGACATCACGGAACACCGCCACATCCTTGTTCACTGCCAGGTGAACAGACGTGCATCCCTGTTCACTTTTCTCTACCGGGTGGTTCATGAACACGCCGATGTAGACGAGGAATATGAGAAAGTCACGTTAATATGGTCACCTGAACCGCACTGGCTGGAATTCGCTAATAATGTCATGTCGGACCATCAGATCGAATTCGAACCTTTGTAATGCGCATCATTGAAAGGCTGATACCTGAAAATATACGAAATACACTCTATCTGCGTTATTTTGGTTTAACGAAAATACCGCTGCTTTTTTACGTGAGGCCTTCCGTTGTAGAAAAATCCGATGAGCGCGTGGTCATCAGAATCCCCCTGGGGCGCAAATCGAAAAACCACCATGGTTCAATGTATTTCGCCGCACTCGCCATGGGTGCCGATTGTGCTGTCGGCCTGCTCGCGGTCGAACTCATCAACCGGCAGGAAGAAAGTATTTCCTTCATTTTCAAGGAGTTCAATGCGGAATTTTACAGACGGGCAACGGGCGATGTATTTTTCAGCTGCGATCAGGGCAACGAGATCGCTGAACTTGTCAAACAAGCAACATCGAGCATGCAGCGCGTTGAGATGCCTCTGAATGCAATCGCTACGGTACCGGTAGAAAGCGATGAACCCGTGGCGCGCTTTCGCCTCATACTTTCGTTAAAGCGATCGGATGCATGAAATCGTGTAAATCGATTATAATAGCCGTGACCTGACCTATATCAAGTTTGTCGAAGAAATAGTGTATTAGCATGATCTGATGGATATTTTTACTGTAATTATCGGCAGCATTCTTGTCATGTTCCTGCTTTACGTCATTATGCGTATGTCATACGTGATGATGCGCAATGTCATCGTCGGCATGGAATTTCGCAAAAGCCTTGCCCGGAAAGTAAACGCACTGCGTTTGAACAAAATGCTGGCGGCACTTGGGATCGATACCAATAACTATCTGCACTCCGAGCGTGTCATTGATATCGAGGAACACATCGACAAGTGCGCTGCTTGCGAGAACACCGAAATCTGTGACGATCAGCTCGCCAAAGGTGCCATTCAAGCTAACAATATTGACTACTGCAACAATGAGGAATCCTTGCAGCAAATTGTTGCCACTAAACCTGCTCACGAATCCTGATATGCTCACCCTGCATGGTTATACTTCATGTATGACTATGTCTAAAAAAACATGCTGAAAAAAATATCACGGTTCATACTGTCAGCATTGGGCTGGCAGCTGGATGCACAACTTCCCGCAGTAAAGAAGTACGTCATTGTCGGTGCGTTTCATACCAGTAACTGGGATTTTCCAATGGGTATCCTGGGACTGTGGGCAATGGGTCTCAAAGCCTGCTGGGTAGGGAAACACACATTGTTTCGCGGGCCATTAGGCCCGGTATTCAAGCTAATGGGCGGCATCCCCGTCGACCGGACCGTACACACGGGCTTCATTCGCCGTATCGCCGAGCAATATAAATCACGCGATCAAATGGCATTGACCATTGCCGCCGAGGGCACGCGCTCGAAAACAGAATACTGGAAAACAGGCTTCTACCATATCGCCGTGGAAGCCAACGTTCCTGTCGCGCTCGCATACCTTGATTATGGCAACAAAAGACTCGGTATTGGCGCAAGCTTTTATCCTTGCGGCGACATCAACAAGGACTTCGAAATCATCCGTGAATTCTACAAAGACAAGTCCGGTCTGCGCCCTGAGAACCAGGGACCCATCGCACTGCCACCCAAATACACGGCTGATGCTGACCAGGGCGTAAAGGATTCGACTTAATCTGACTTTACTGCCGGATTTCGAAACACCAATCCCGGCCCTCGCTGACGATTCACCTACTGCTCTTTCATAAAGACTAAATGAGTGTAAAAACTACTGAAATTAGCCATAAGCTCCCGCATTGAACTCACTTGCGACACGATTACTTGATATAGATCAAACACATAGTAAATATCACCACCATGTTGTTAATCTACATGAGAATCATTTGCATTCGTATTTGTAGACTGTATAATGCCCTCCAATTACATTATTTCTTAGTATTGGAGCCCACAATGAAGCACTTTAAACCCCGAATCCCGTCAATTTTCGCGACCATTGCACTATCCGTTTCAGCCTCTGCCCTGGCAGTCACCGATGAAGAATTCAAGGCCCTGCAGGAACAGATGAACCAGCTGGCTGACGCCATTGAAAGCCAGCCCTCCTCCAGTGCGAAACAGGTGCATATCGGGGGATACGGCGAACTGCATTACAACAACCTGGAAAAACCGAACGGCGAAGAGTTCAAGGAACTTGATTTCCATCGCTTTGTACTGTTCTTCGGTTATGACTTCAGTGACAGCATCCGCTTTCACTCTGAACTGGAACTGGAGCATTCTATCGCCGGTGATGGTCAGAATGGCGAGATCGAGCTCGAACAGGCCTATATCGAATTTGACCTGACCGAGAACATGGAAACCAAGGCCGGTCTGTTCCTGGTCCCGGTCGGTATCATTAATGAAACCCACGAACCCACCACTTTCTATGGCGTGGAGCGCAACCCGATCGAAAGAAACATCATCCCCACCACCTGGTGGGAAGGCGGTGCCGCATTGACCGGCCGCTTCGGTGGCTCGGGCGTGAGCTACGACCTGGCGATCACCTCGGGCCTGGATGGCGGCACCGATATCCGCGGCGGCCGGCAGAAGGTATCCGAAGCCACCGCGAACGACCTTGCTTACACAGGCCGCCTTAAATACACCGGTCTGCCAGGTCTCGAGCTGGCCGGTACTGCCCAGTACCAGGCTGACATGACACAAAGTTCTAACCCGACAGTCAACGATGCCACCTTATTGTCAGCCCACGCCATATACAACATCAGCCAGTTCCAGCTCCGCGCCCTGTATGCAAGCTGGGATATCGATGTAACTTCTAATGCAACCGCTGAAGACCAGGCCAAAGACAAGCAGGACGGTTATTACCTGGAAGGCTCGTGGAAATTCGTCCCCAGCGCAGGTGTGTTCGCCCGCTATGACGTGTGGGACAACGGCGGCGTCGGTGACACGGAGGAAACCCAGACCAATCTCGGTATCAATTACTGGCCGCACGAAGGCGTTGTTCTGAAGTTTGATTACCAGAAGCAGGATCACGGTGCCGTCAATGCAGCCAGTGAACAGGACGGCTTCAACCTCGGCATTGGATATGCTTTCTAGACGCAAACCATCCTCCCCGGTTTTGCTTTGCACTTGCAGAGGGGCCCAGCGCCCCTCTTTTTATATCAGGTGATATAGAATACGCCGCCATGAAGAATGCCGTTTTTATCATGTTGCTCACACTGCTGACAGCCAGCGCGCATGCCGGCGGTGTCTACCAGGAGCCCGATGCGTTCATCGCCGAGGTCTTTGCTGACGATCCGCCAAAAGCCGAAGTGATATGGCCGGACACGGAACTGAAAGCACAGATAAAGGAAATACTCGGCCACGATTACAACGGCCTGCGTATACGCTACTGGAAAAAGGATAAAAGAACCGCATTGATTCTCGATGAAATCGGCAAGGACAAACCCATAACAACGGGCTTTGTTATTAACAGCGGTAGAATTGAACGGGTACGTGTACTGATCTTCAGGGAAAGTCGCGGCTGGGAAGTTCGTCACAGCTTTTTTACAGACCAGTTCGACAATGCCGCATTAGATGACGATGCGCAACTCGACCGAACCATCGACAATATATCAGGTGCGACATTGTCCGTCAGGGCGGTAACAAAACTCGCGCGTGTCGCCTTATTGCTGGACAAGACAGTCAACGCACAGCAGGAAAGCTAATGACAGGACGCAAACCAATAAAATTTACCGCATTCCTGTGGCATAGACGCATCGGACTGGCTGCGATCGTCCTGGTCATCATACTTGCAATAAGCGGTATCATGCTGAACCACACCGAAGAGCTGAAGCTGGATGAAAATTATGTCGAATCCTCATTGCTGCTAGGCTGGTATGGACTCGAGCCGGAAGGCGAGGCAATCAGCTATGATGTCGGTGAACATGTCATAACCGTGCTTGAACACCAGGTTTTTTTCAACACCTACCCTGTAGCAAAAACCGAGCAAAGCTATCGTGGAGCGGTCAAAGCCGAGCAGTTGATCGTACTGGCTTTTGACACAGAGCTGATGTTGCTCACCCATGATGGCGAACTGGTCGAGCGCATGCCAACAGGTCACGGTTTTTCCGATATACAGCGCATCGGCATCAAGTACAAACGCCCGGTAATCGAAACCTCCGAACCCCTGTACTACATGGCCGATGAACACATCCTGGACTGGGACGTGATCATTAACGAAGACATTACCTGGGCGCATAAAACCACGCTAAATGACAAAAAAATGGCTGTCTTACTGGAGTCTTTTCGAGGCAGGGGCCTGACCCTGGAACGGGTCATACTCGACCTTCACAGCGGCAGGCTCTTCGGTGAATACGGCATTTATGTTATGGATGCCGCCGCAGTCGCCCTGCTCTGGTTATCCTGCAGCGGAATATGGGTATGGTGGAGTCGCAAGCTCAAACTGAAAAAGAAACGCCACTATCAAAAGCATCATAGAACGTCAGGTTCTGGGATCTAGGAACCAGGTTCTGGGATTCAGAAGCTAGAAAATATACTTTTATTTCCCGGTACCTAGTTACTAGCACCCAGTTCCTTTTCCCCTTTGGGCCAGGCATTGATCACAGCCTGCACCAGCGTTGCCAGCGGTATCGCAAAAAACACGCCCCATACACCCCACAAACCGCCAAACACCAGTACCGAGATAATGATCGCAACCGGGTGCATGTTGACCACTTCAGAGAACAGTAATGGCACCAGCACGTTTGCATCCAGTGCCTGAACGACAAGATAGGCAATCATCACATAAAGGAAACTATCGCTCGGACCCCACTGGAACCAGGCAATCAGGGCTACCGGTACAGTTACCGCAATAGCGCCGACATAGGGAATGATTACTGAAAGACCGATGAATATACTGAGAGTTGCCGCATAATTCAGCCCCATCAAAGCCAGTGGAATATATGCCGCAACACCAATGATCAGGATTTCCGCCAGTTTGCCGCGAATGTAATTTCCCATTTTTATATCGACATCTTTCCATACTATGTAGGCAAGGCCATGGTCTTTCGGCAGGAACCGTGTAAACCAGATAATGATCTTCTCCTTGTCCTTGAGCATGAAGAATACGAGCAGCGGTATTACGATCAGGTACACCATCATGGTAAATAAATTTCCCGCGGACGCCAGCGAATAAGACACGGCTTTCTGACCGACAGCAACCAGCTCGTTGTTGATACTGGTAATGACTTCATTAACCTGCATGTCTGAAATCAACGGGTATTTTTCCGGCAGCGCTATGATCTTCTGTTGCAGTTTGTCCAGGATGTAGGGGAAGTCACGCACAAATGACGTTATCTGGCGAAGAGCCAGTGGCACCAGGCCGAGGAGAATGATCAACAGCGTGGTGACAAAAACGAAAACGGTAAATATCACCGAAATTATCCGCGGCACACCAAGATTGGCAATCCTTCTTACAATACCCTCCAGCGCATAGGCGATAACCATGCTGGCAAGCACCGGCGCCAGGATATCCCCCCAGTACAGCACAGTGACCGTACCGAGTACGATCATTAACACAAGGATCACTGCCTGGGGGTTGGAGAAATTACGCTGGTACCAGGCTTTCAGATATTCAATCATTCAAATTCCCTGAGCAGTTTCTTATAAGTATCTTCGAATAGCGCTTCGATCTCATTGATCACTTCCTCAGCATCGCGACCCTTTACCATGTGATCAGTCATCAGGTTTGATGCAACAGCGAACACTTCCATGCTGTCAATCATGGGATACGACTGCTTGAGACGTTTGATTGCGCCAACAACGCTCTCGTCTTCCGGCCTGGGTATATCAACCGGCTCGGCAATGTCCTGCTGCACAGTTCCACCTTTTGACTGGAGGAACTCGGCATAATCGAACAGGCTTTGCTGCCTATCATTATCAAGTGTATTAAACAAGTCAGCCAGCGCTTTTGCATCACGCTTCATGTAACAACCTCAACACTGAATGGTTACTCTTCTTTGCAAAATTCCTGTGCAAATGATAGCAGCTGATCAGCCGCTCGTGATTTGAATTTGTAACGCTGGCGTACAAAAGAGAACGGTCTTTCGAGCGAAGGCCTCAGTTCAACTGCCGTGAGTGTGCCCAGTTTCAGCTCCTTGATGATCGTTGCGCGGGACACGATCGACAGACCCATGCCTGCCTCAACTGCGCCCTTGATTGCTTCCGGGCTGCTGAGTTCAAAACAGACGTTCAGTTCTTCGCCGTTGCCGTGCTTTTCAACGTAGTTGGTAATAACTTCCTGGGTGCCCGAGCCGTGCTCGCGACAGATGAACGGATAAGAAACAAAGTCTTCGACACGCAGCTTTTTCTCGCTTGCCAGCATATGGTCATTCGGCATAATCACAACCAGGTGATCCATCTTGCACTCTTCCACAACAAGGTTCTTGTTGTTGACCGAACCCTCGACAATGCCAAGGTCGATGTCATTGTTTTCGACCATGGAAACGATATCTTCGGTATTGGATTCACGCAGGTAGATCATCACTTCAGGAAACTTGTTTTTAAACTCCCCAATCAGTAACGGCAGCATGTATTCTGCGATGGTTGTGCTGGCCCCGAGGGTAACGGAGCCGCTGACATCACCCGTCATCTCGGTAATGTTGCGCGTCATTTCCTCGTACAGTTTCAGTATCCTGTCAGAATAGGTATAAACCTGCTTGCCCACATCAGTCAACGTCACCTTGTTGTGGGTACGGTCGAAAAGACGGGTATTGAACTGTTCTTCCAGCTGACGGATCTGAAAGGTCACAGCCGGCTGGGTCATATGCAGCTCTTCAGCCGCCTTGGTGAAATTCAGCAACCGGGCCACAGTGTGAAATATTTTGAGTCGCCTGTCCGCCATATTAAAAGAGCTCTGAAAAGCTGTATTTTTTGCCTGAAAAGACTATGGTAACACTCATAAAGAAAAAAAGGAGCTTAGATGCATGCCAATCAATATTAACCAACCCGGCCAGAGTTCAACAAGGGGTCGCTCATCCTCGATTTTGTTGAAGAACTTCGTTTTCGCCACAGTAAGTGCGGTTATTTTAATCAGCTCCAATGCCGTACTTGCCGAAAAAATATATAAATGGACAGATGCCGAGGGCAACGTGCACTACGGCAGCGAAAAACCGGCTGACGCTGATGCAGAAAAAATGAAAGTTAATACCAGCAGGGCAGGCGTTAATACAGGTGCAGAAGCACTCGATAATCTTAAACAGCAGGCCGATGATGAGGCGGAGAGGATCAAGGAAGAAGGCATACCCGAGCAGCCTCCGGTTCCCTCGTTATCCATGAAAGAAGTCAAAAAGCGTTGCCAGGCAGCCAGACAGGACCTGGCAACCATCCAGTCACGCGGCCAGCTGAGGGAGCGTGACGAGAAAGGCGAAGTCCGTTATGTCGGCGATGAGGAAAAACAGAGGCGCATCAAGGCAGCCAAACAGCAGGTCAGGGAATACTGTAATTAGCTGTAGCAATAAATTTCCCGGATTGCGCGTTGCTCCATCCAGGCTGCGAAACTGGCTATATAGAAGAGGCTATAGAGATTTACTCTCGCAGAGGCGCAGAGGACGCAAAGAAAGATTAAATAAAACGATACTTTCTTTGCATTAAAAACATGTCACCTCTGCGTTCTTTGCGCCTCTGCGAGAAAACACGATGTTAATTCTCCAGCATCAACTGATTTATCGGACAAGCGAAAACATGCAGCAACCGTCAGATAAATTCTGAATCAGCACCAATAATCCACGAACCATTAATGGATCTATCCTCGGGACTAGGGCGCAATCGATGGATCATCGAGGAAAGCTTTGAGGTCAAGTATTTCCTGATCCGTGAGGTCAGTAACTGTATTCATTCCCCCATACTCATCATTCAAGTCAGGAACCAGCTTTAATTCGCCTAAACCGTACAGGTCGCCAGCCTTTCCCGTTGAACTTGTATCAGCGCTCCCCGCCGCATGACAGGAGGCACAGTCATCAAAATATTTTGTCTGACCATCTATAAAGCTTCCGCTTGCCGCTGTCGCAGTTATGACAACTGTATCGGCAGGGCTATCGACTGTGCCATCATTTACGATCAGCTGTACGACATAGGCACCAGGCAGGTCTGCAACAAAGTCTGGACTCACGGCTGCGGCATCAGACAACACAGCCATACTGGTGTCTGGAACCGTCGTTAATGCCCAACTGAAATTCAAGTTATCACCATCCGCATCACTCGAACCGCTGCCATCCAGTATTACAGTATCGTTCACCAGCACTGCCTGGTCTGTACCAGCATCGGCAACGGGTGCGCTGTTGATTGTACTGATGCTGACCGTATCAGGCGCGCTGTTCACTCTGCCGTCATTGACAATCAGCTGTGCCACATAATCACCAGGCAGATCGATGTCGAATGTCGGGTTGATTGCAGCCGGGTCTGACAGGTTCGCTGTACTACCCGCGGGTACAGTCAACGACCAGCTGTAGGTGAGTCCGTCACCATCGACATCACTCGAACCGCTGCCATCCAGCGCCACCGTGACACCGACCAGTACCGTCTGATCCGGGCCAGCATCTGCTACCGGTGCATTGTTGCTGGTACTGATGCTTACTGAATCCGCTGCACTGTCGACTGTGCCGTCATTGACGATCAGCTGCGCCAGATAAACACCAGCAAGATCGACGTCGAATGTCGGTTTGACTGCAGCTGGATCCGATAGCGCAGCCGCACTGCCTGCTGGTGGTGTCAACGACCAGCTGAAGGTGAGTACATCACCATCGACATCACTCGAGCCGCTGCCGTCCAGTGTCACGGTGCTGCCCAACAGCACTGTCTGATCCGGGCCTGCATCTGCCAGCGGCGCACTGTTAATGGTACTGATGCTTACTGTATCCGCCGCACTGTTGACTGTGCCGTCATTGACGATCAGCTGTGCCACATAAACACCAGCAAGATCGACGTCGAATGTCGGTTTGACTGCTGTTGTATCAGATAGCGTAGCCGCACTGCCTGCTGGTGATGTCAACGACCAGCTGAAGGTGAGCGCATCACCATCGACATCGCTCGAGCCGCTGCCGTCCAGTGTCACGGTGCTGCCCACCAGTGTTGACTGATCAGCGCCTGCATTTGCAACCGGTGCACTGTTAATGGTACTGATATTGACCGTATCAGGTGCGCTGTTCACTCTGCCGTCATTGACGATCAGCTGTGCTACATAAATACCAGCAAGATCGATATCGAATGTCGGTTTGACTGCGTTTGTATCAGATAGCGCAGCCGCACTGCCTGCTGGTGGTGTCAACGACCAGCTGAAGGTGAGCACATCACCATCGACATCACTCGAGCCGCTGCCATCCACGGTCACGGTGCTGCCCACCAGGGTTGTCTGGTCCGGGCCAGCATTTGCAACCGGCACACTGTTAATGTTACTGATGCTTACTGTATCCGCTGCACTGTCGACTGTGCCGTCATTGACGATCAGCTGTGCCACATAGACACCAGCAAGATCGACGTCGAATGTCGGTTTGACTGCAGATGAATCGGATAAGGTAGCCGTACTGCCTGCCGGCATCGCTGTCAATGCCCAACTGAAGGTCAGGCCATCTCCATCCGCATCACTCGAACTACTGCCGTCCAGTGTCACGGTGCTGCCCAACAGCACTGTCTGATCCGGGCCTGCATGTGCAACCGGTGCACTGTTAATGGTACTGATGCTTACTGTATCCGCTGCACTGTCGACAGTGCCGTCATTGACGATCAGCTGTGCCACATAAATACCAGGCAGATCGATATCGAATGTCGGTTTGACTGCAGATGAATCGGACAAGGTGGCCGCACTGCCTGCTGGTGGTGTCAACGACCAGCTGAAGCTGAGTGCATCACCATCGATATCGCTCGAGCCGCTGCCGTCCAGGGTCACGGTGTTGCCCACCAGTGTTGACTGATCAGCGCCTGCATTTGCTACCGGTGCACTGTTATTGTAGGTACTGATGCTTACTGTATCCGTTGCACTGTCGACTGTACCGTCATTGACGATCAGCTGTGCCACATAAATACCAGGCATATCGATATCGAATGTCGGTTTGACTGAGGATGGATCGGATAATGTAGCCGCACTGCCTGCCGGTGGTATTAAGTACCATCTGAAGGTTAGTGCATCACCATCGACATCAGTCGAACTACTGCCATCCAGTGTTACCTTTTTACCGACAAGTGCCTTCTGATCAGCTCCGGCATCTGCTATCGGGACAGCGTTAACATCTGATTTTGTTTGTGTCTCTTCCTCGCCACCGCCGCAGCTTGCAACAACAAACATCACCGTTACCAGGCCACACATAAAGAGCATTACCATGCTTCTGAAACTAAAAATCTTCATCACAAAACCCCTTTCTCCTTTGTCCTGATCAGCAAAGACACCTACTCATATAGTAACGATTTTTCAATAGAATTGAATGACTTATGTCAACATAAAGACCCTACACTCCGGATCCTGCCATGATGTCGCAAACCGCCGGAATATTCATGAACACCTGGATGCCGAATGCCTGGACCAAAATTGATACACATTGTCATGCTTTCCCGCAGAGGCTCAATAAAGCAAAGATACTCTGTGTTTATATTCCATGAAATAATACCTTCTTAATTTCCTAGTTTGCACGCCTGGCGCCCTGGCGAGAGTTCATGGATTTTAAATTTAGAGGTAAAAAACAATGCCTGTGCTTCAAATAACAACGAATGTAACCATTGAAAATGCGGATGTGCTGGCAAAACAGGCATCGAGCCTGGCCGCCGACATCCTCGGCAAACCGGAAAGTTATGTCATGGTCAGTATCAATGGCGCTGCTGACCTTATATTTGCCGGCACAAACGATCCCTGCGCGCACCTGATGCTGAAAAGCCTTGGCCTGCCTGAATCAGAAACCAGGACCTGTTCGGATAAACTCTGCAGCTTCATCGAGCAGCAGCTTGGTGTTTCGCCTGCACGTACCTATATTGAATTCATCAGTCCCGAAAGACATATGTTCGGCTGGAACAGCAGTACTTTTTAGATACGCTTTTTTTTCACCACGGAGGCGCAGAGGCCACAGAGAAGCTCTTATTTTGTAGAAACGGCTAAAGCCGTTCCTGCAAAGACATATCCAAACCGAAGCAGCAAAACAGATTAAAACTTCTGTGACCTCTGTGCCTCTGTGGTAAGTCTTATGTTATTGCCTTTGCGTCTTTGCGTTATTAGTGGACTGTACTCAGGGGCACCACCCCCGTAAAATGCGGCCCTGATTACACACACGCCCACAGGGGTCCCATGTATCTTTCAAAATTTCCGCTTAACACGCTCAAGGAAACACCCGCTGATGCCGAAATCATCAGTCATCGCCTGATGCTGCGGGCCGGCCTGATCCGCCGGCTGGCTTCAGGCCTGTATACCTGGCTGCCGCTGGGTTTGCGCGTGCTGCAAAAAGTCGAAAACATCATCCGCTCCGAAATGAATGCCAGCGGCGGGATAGAGGTGTTAATGCCTTCTGTACAGCCTGCTGAACTGTGGCAGGAATCGGGGCGCTGGGAGCAGTACGGGCCGGAGCTGCTGCGCCTGCATGACCGGCATCAGCGCGATTTTTGCTACGGGCCGACACACGAGGAAATCATTACCGACCTGGCACGCAAGGAGCTGACCAGCTACAAGCAGCTGCCGGTCAATTACTACCAGATCCAGACCAAGTTCCGTGATGAAGTACGGCCGCGTTTTGGTGTCATGCGTGCACGTGAATTCATCATGAAGGATGCCTATTCCTTTCATCTCGACCAGGACTCGCTGCAGCAGACCTACGATGTCATGTACCGGACCTACAGCAACATCTTCACCCGGCTGGGCCTGGAGTTCAGGGCGGTGATGGCGGACAGCGGCGCCATCGGCGGCAGCAGTTCACACGAGTTCCATGTGCTGGCGGATTCAGGTGAGGATGCGATTGCCTTCTCCAGTGACAGCGACTATGCAGCCAACATCGAAAAGGCGGAAACGCTGGCTGGTGATGCGACACCACCGGCACCGGCAGCAGAGATGCAAACCGTTGATACACCGGACCAGCACAGCATAGAAGACGTATCCGCTTTCCTCAACACGAAGCCGGCACAATGCCTCAAAACACTGCTGGTAAACGGCGCCGAAGAAGGCAGTGTCGTTGCACTGGTGTTGCGCGGTGACCATGTACTGAACGAGATCAAGGCTTCACACCTGGAACAGGTGGCTGAGCCTTTGAGTTTTGCCAGTGATGAACAGATCAGGCAGGTCGCCGGCTGCTCGGCAGGCTCGCTGGGTCCGGTTGGGCTGAATATTCCAGTGATCGCAGATCACGCAGCCCTGCAGGTCGCCGATTTTGTTTGCGGCGCCAATGTCGATGGCAAACATCTGACCGGCGTGAACTGGGAGCGTGACTGCCCTGCCCCGCAAGTTGCCGATTTGCGCAACGTCGTTGACGGCGACCCCAGTCCTGATGGCAAAGGCACTTTGTCGATCGTGCGTGGCATCGAGGTGGGTCATATCTTCCAGCTCGGCAGGAAATACTCGGCCGCAATGGATGCCAGCGTGCTCGATGAAAACGGCAAGAGCACCGTCATGACCATGGGCTGTTACGGCATCGGCGTAACCCGCATCGTTGCCGCTGCGATTGAGCAGAACCACGACGACAACGGCATCATCTGGCCGGACAATATTGCGCCGTTCACGGTCGCAATTGCACCGATCAACTTTCAGAATTCTGACAGCGTGCGTGAAGCGGCTGTTCAAATTCACGATGAACTCATTGCAGCCGGTATTGAAGTACTGCTGTATGACCAGAAGGCGCGTCTCGGCGCCATGCTCGCCGACCTCGACCTGATCGGCATTCCGCATCGCGTCGTGATCGGCGAACGCGGCCTGGCTGATGGCAACGTCGAGTACAAGGCGCGTGCGGCAGAGAAAGGAAAAGACGTTCCACTTGCAGAGATCATCTCAGTGCTGAAGGACTCCATTCAGGCCTGAGCGGGCTATACTCAGGGACATGTATTTACGGTCCCTGACAATCCTGCCGGTGCTCGCGCTGCTGACAAACATCACAGGCGCGAACCCCGTCCTGCACGATGCAGCGGACCCCGAGCTTCGCCGGCTGCTGGCCGATGCAATCGAGTCAGCCGACAGCTTCAATGACCGCTTTGATGCAGAAGTCTGGCTGTTCGACATGTCCAGTCGCATGGAACCTTATGTGCCCGACGAGGAATTCAGATTCGACCTGCTAAAAAACATTCATCGCGAAGCAACACGGGTCGATCTCCCGCCTGAACTGGTCATCGCCGTCATCGAAATCGAAAGCCGTTTTGACACCTTCGCCCCAACCTGCGCATGGGCTGCACCATACTCAAGTACTACATGGATATGGAAAGGAATGATTTGCGCGGCGCACTGGCGCGTTACAATGGCAGCTATGGCGATATCAAACACACATACAGTAACAAGGTGCTGGATGCATTAAGAATCCGCTGGCATCAAAGATAGACTCAACAACGATAGACGAAATGTGCACAGCCTGAATTTCTGCAACTGACTATTTTTGTTCATTTTCGTATAAGCAGCAAATCATCCCGTGTCAAAGCAGTAAAAATCTGTTTTCTCGCAGAGGCGCTGAGAACGCAAAGGAGGATGAATAAACAATATTTTTTGTAATAAAACATATTATCTCTGCGTTCTCTGCGCCTCTGCGAGAGTTAATTTCTTCAGTTTTTTCTACAGGTCCATGACAAATACCCATATACCCGGTTTGAGTTAATATGACACTGACAGTCAGATTGAATTCTGACTATTTCAACTAAAGGTGTGCTCAAGTGCCTTTTTTACTAACGGTTAGTGACGATGAATACCAACTGGCAGCATATATTTCCGCATCTAAGCGAAATCAACGATGAGGTAATCAATGATTTAATGAGCAACGCAGGCACTATCAACATGCCAGCAAATTCCATCGCGTTTCACCAGGGCGATGCCTGCAGCAACTATCTGCTGATCCTTTCCGGCAGCATCAAGGTCATGACCCGCGCGGAGAACG